>Ga0256842_1000373_pt1 | contig 39327 bp, 36 predicted proteins | sample 4559240metaG_FD_185973 | JGI IMG/M metagenome (GOLD analysis project Ga0256842, IMG submission 185973) | Hydrothermal vent microbial communities from Guaymas Basin, Mexico - 4559-240 | ecosystem: Environmental > Aquatic > Marine > Hydrothermal vents | place: Mexico: Guaymas Basin | collected...
GATTTAGTGAACTTTTAACCTCTCTATTTGGTAGTTTTAAATGGTAGATAATATCTTCATCTTCATCTATCTCCATCTTATCTATAGTAAGATACCCAGCTTGATAAAGTATAACTTCTAACTCTATCTTATCTATATCAAAACTATCAAGAATCTCTTTACCTATAGTAAGATTAGCTAGTTTAGGTAAAAAGTAATTATTTTTTTCTATTAGTTTAATTAAAAATGTTGGTGTTCCACTTGTGAACCAATAGTTATCATAGATAAATTGATTTGATATAAAAAGCAATATATCAAATGGATTATAAACATCATCTTTTAAAAAGTTATAGCCGTTATACCAAACTTTCAATTTTTCTAAATCTACACCATTAAGATATGGAAGTATAGTTGTTTCTATATCGTTTTGAGTATATCCACATATATTTCCATAGTTTGGATTAAGGCTTATATCTCTAAGCATATTTAAACCACTAAATATAGAAGCTTTTGAGAATTTACTAACACCAGTTAAAAAAGAGAACTTTATATACTCTTCACTCCCTTTTAAAACTGTGTATAAACTTTTAATTATCTCTCTATTTTCTCTTGCTACTTCCATCTGGTCTAGGTTGTCTAGTATTGCTTTATCGTATTCATCTATTAGGATTACTACTTGTTGATTGTATTTTTCGTAAGCTAACTCTATAAGCTCTTTTAGACATACTCCTACACTATCTATCTCTTCACACTCTACACCTAAATTTTTTTGGTTTGATTTGAGCATCCCTCTAATTGCTTTTTTGAGACCATCAGCACTTCTTAAATCTCCAAAAAAGTCTATCTTAATAACAGGGTACTTAACACTCCAATCCCATTTATCATAGATATATAAACCCTCAAATAACTCTTTTTTACCCTCAAAGATAGATTTTAGAGTTGTAAGAAACAAACTCTTTCCAAAACGGCGAGGTCTGCTTAAAAAGTAAAAGACACTTCCACTTTCAATTAGTTCAAAAGCCTCTTTAGTCTTATCTATGTATAGATAATCCTCTTCTCTTAATCTCTCAAATGTTTGAATCCCGATAGGTAGTTTTTTCATATCTTTTTTCCACAATAAATTTTATATCAATTAATAGATTAAGTATATCATTATTTATCAATAGATTTTATAATAGAATCAAAATCTATTTTTTTAAGAGCTAAATATAAAAAAGATTTAGATTTAGAACTTGGTATAGAACATATAAGTTTTTCTAAATCACTATATGCACCATTTTGTGCTAAACATAGTATATCTTCTTGAATTTCCATAGAAATTTCATCCTGCAATTTAAAAATCTTTTTGGGTATTATTTTCTTTTTAGGAACTTCATATTTAGATAAAGCACTCTTTATTTGTTCTGATGTAAAAGGTTTTGACAACCAACAATCAAATATAGCTATAGTCTCATTTTTTTGATTTTTTAATGCACTAATAGCGATAAAGTAAGCAGTACAACCAAGTTTTTTTAATTTTATTGTTGTTTGAACACCATCTATACCAGGCATAATTATATCCATACAAACTATATCTGGCTTACAACCTTTTTTAAAAAGTTCTATAGCTTCTTCACCACTCATAGCTGTAAAAATATTACAAGATAATGTTTTAAAGATACCCTCTACCATACGAATATTTTCAATCATATCATCAACAATTAAAATATTTAGATTATATAATTTATCAAAATCTATATATGTTTTACTATTTTTATCTATATAGATTTTTTTATTACTTATATCGCTATCTGTCATAATAGCATCTATTTTATATGCTGCATTTTTTATTTTTTCAATATATTCAGAGAAATCACTATGCTCAATACATTGTGCATTACTTATAATCTGATGTAAATAATTACCTATTTCATGTTGTATATTTTTTTTTATTTTAAATAGCTCCACAAATAATCTTAAAACAACTACCATTATCTGTAGCACTATATATGAGATCACCATTAAAACTTTTTCTCATAATATCTAAACTCATATAAAGACCGATTCCAGTACCTTTACCCTGCTCTTTTGTTGTAAAATATGGATTAAATATTTTATCTGCAATATCTTTTGGTATACCACCTGCATTATCTTTTATTCTAATCATAGATATATTATCAGTTTCATATATCTCAATATCTATAAATTTATTATCTATTTTAAGTTCATCAAAAGCATCTCTAGCATTTGATAATATATTGATAATCACTTGTTCTAATAGATCTTCATAACCTACCATTGATATATCTTTATCAGTTACATTTATATCTACTTTTATATTGTGATTTATAAGTTGTGTTCCCATTATATGGATAATAGAATCTAATGTATCAACCAATTTGAATGATTTAGATTCTTTTGATGGTTTAACAAAGTTCATAAAAGTATCTATAGTAGTAGACATTTTTTGACATTGGTCTTGTATAAATTCACTACCCTCTTGTACTTTTGCATCATCTAGTATCTCCATACTTGATAAAAGAGAGAGATTGATACCTGTTGCACTGATAGCATTTAAAGGTTGTCTCCACTGATGCGCTATCATACTTATCATCTCACCCATTTGTGCTAGTTTATTTTTTTGAAAGTTTTGTCTCTCTTGTGCTTCATTTTTTGCTATTTCAACATTTAATCTCTCTTGCCATTCCCTTGCTATAACATTTGTCATATGTGTTACAGCATACATCATTTTATTGTTATTTTCATCAACTACTTCATCTATATTTGAAAGTTTAGGTTCAGGTTTTATTTTATTTTTCTCTTCACTTAATGCTAAGATAGTCATAGTTTCATTAAAAAGATAATTTTGAGTATCATCTGAATAAAATTCACCATAAGTAAAAAAACCACTTACATTACAAAAAGATGAGATATAATGTAATTCCGTACTTGTTTGTGCTTTTAATAAACGCCGTCTAGCCATACAAGAGTAGATAAAAATAGATTGAGGGTTACAAGTTTCATAAAACTCTGCATACATATCTCTACTATCTTTTAGTATTTTATCTACACTACCTATACCAAACCTAACCTCTTCACCAGTCGCTATATTTCCAGCAAAAAGTAAAGAATCATCATCAAATTTATTTATACAAGCACGAGCTATTTTGTTACCATTTCTATTTAATATCAATGGAATCTCAACACCTATTTTAGGTAATAAAGATGATATACCAACTCCAAAATATTTTTCATAAACATCTATTATGGGTTTACCATCTAATTCATATACTCTATTACCTATACTTTTTGTAATTTTCATAGGTAGTCCAACAGCTTCCCATCCAAACTGATAACTATTTTTTACAATTAACTCTTCACCTTTTAAGACAATAACAACAGCACCATTATCAATAATCTTTCCATTGTGAGAGATAAATGTTTGTTTAAACATCCCATTATCACCTGCTATACCACCAGATATAGTGTATTTACCTTTTGAGATTTCACCAACACCACTTAAAAACTCTTCACCATTTATATTTAAACCTGCTGTAAAAAAGATCATAGCTTTTACTTCATCACAATGAACTTTTGATACGATCTGTTTCCCCATATGATAAGAATCATCTTCAAGTAAAGCAAAAGTGGAACAAATCATACTTTTTTCAAAAACACTTACACTAATAATTACCTCATTAGAACTAACCTCATCACCAAGAATTTCACCATCTGTAGTTGTCCCAACAATATGTGCTAAAGGTAGATTAGCTGTTAGTAAAGTAGTTATCTTTTGCATCATCTCTAATGTGGGAACTCCACAAAAGAACTGAACTAAACACTCCTTTTTTGAGCTAAAATCTTCATCTTCTAGCCATTTTACTAACGATTCTTCATCTTTATATTTATGATTTAATGTATACATTGTAATCCTTAGTTATTAGAAAATTGATTTTTTTCTAAATGTATAACTTTTGTTATTTTTAAAAGTAGCTCAATCATTTTATCCATTTTAAGAGGTTTTAGTAAAAATCCATCTATTTGTAAATCTATAGTTGCCATCAGATTCTCACTACTGTTATGTGCTGTTAAAACAACTACATGCTGATTTAAGTCTATATCTCTTATATATTTTATCATAGTGAGTCCATCCATTTGTGGCATAGTTAAGTCTGTCATAACCAAATCTATATCATCACCTCTCTCTTTGTACTTTTCTAATGCTTCAAAACCATTAATCCCTACAATAACCTCTTTAAAAAAAATACTTAATATTTGTGCTATTTGATTTCTAGTATCATCTTCATCTTCAACATATAAAACTACCAAATTTTTTGTTTGCTCTTTTAACTCTTCTGCTAAATTCATAATATCTCCTTCAATGGTTCTGAAAAATAATAACCTTGCACATAATCTACACCTAACTCTTTTACAATTTTATATGTCTCTTCATTATGAACAAACTCTGCTATAGTTTTTAATCCACTATTTTTAGCATAGTAAATTATGGTCTTTGTTATAATTAAACTATTTTCATTAGTATCTATATCTTTTATAAAAGCACCATCTATTTTTATATACTCAACCTGTAGCTTTTGAACTCTAGAAAAATTTGAACTTTCTGCTCCAAAATCATCTATCGCTACCTGAAAACCCTTCTCTTTTAATCTGTTTAATTGACCAATCGCATGATTAGCATCATAATCACTTATATTTTCGAGTATCTCTAAAACAACTCTATGTGGTTCAATAGAATAGTTTTTAGTTTGTTCTATAAGATACTCTACAAGATACTCCTCTTTAAAATCATCATCAGTTATATTTATAGAAAATTCTACATCTAAATCTTTAAATGTCTCAAATGCTTTTATAATCATTCTTCTGGTTATATCTGTAACCATACCTGCTATTCTAGCTGGTTCTATAAAGTAAAAAGGGCTAACTGGATTATCTCGTTCTATGATTCTAGCTAAACACTCATACTTTTCTACTTTACCATTAGCTACATTTACAATAGGCTGATAATAAGGAACTAACAGATCAAAATCTAGTGCCAATTTAGTTTTATTTGCCCATTCGTGCATCTGTTGATGGTAGTTTTCTGTTATAGATTCTTCTTTATAATGACCTATCACATTTTTATGAAGCTTTCTTTTATCTGCTATTGCAACTTGTGCTTTTGCATATGGAACATCTTTATCATCACTACTTATAGATACTATACCTATAGAAAAAGTTATACGAACAGATGTTTCACTAATCTTAAACCTTTTGTTATATACTTTTTCTTTTATAGATTCTGCTAATTTTAAAGTTTCATTTGGTGTTGAAGATTGAAATGCTATAAAAAACTCATCACCATTACCACGGTAAAGAATCTCATCATCTGTTATAAAACTTTGTAGAAAAAGTGTGACCTCTTTTAAGAGAGTATCTCCATCTTCATAACCATATGTTGTATTTATATGAGAAAAATTATCTATATTTAACAACATAAGTTCATCAAAATCTATAGTTTGAAAATCTAAATATAATTTTTCTTTGTTTGGTAGTTTTGTTAAATTATCATTTACAAGTTGCTCTACTATCTTTTTAGCTTGTATATCAACCATCTTCTCTAAGTTTACTTGATAAGAGTAATTGTCTTTTTCTAATTTTACTAAGTTTGCTGTTTTTTCTATAGCTTCAAACATTTGAGTAGCATCAATCGGTTTTAGTATATAACCATCTACACCACTTCTTATAGATTTAACAATCACATCTGTTTCTGTATGAGCAGACATAACTATAACTTTTTGATTCTTATTTATAGATCTAACAAAATCTATCAACCCAAAACCATCCATTTTTGGCATAGTCAAATCTGTAATAATCAGATCTGGTTTTTTATCTTTATAGATCTCAAAAGCCTCTTCACCATCTTGTGCAGAGTAAACTGTTGAGAAAAAAAGTATCAAAATGTTGTAAACTTGTGTTCTAGCAGCTTCCTCGTCATCAACTAATAACACTGAAAAATCTGAACATAACTCTTTTATCTTTTTTGCATCAACCATTTTTTAACTCCATCATATCTATTAAAATCATTATCGTATAGATTGAATCAATTCAATTATTTTCTCAATACTTAGTGAATTTACAACTCCACCAAGCTTAACAGCTTCATTTGGCATACCATAAACAACACAACTACTCTCATCTTGTGCATAAGTTTTTGCACCACTATCAAACATCTCTTTCATACCTCTAGCACCATCACTACCCATACCAGTTAAAATAATCCCTGTTCCACTTCTACCCAACTCATTTGCAAAAGAGCGAAAAAGTATATCTACACTAGGACGATGATGTGAAATCTTTGGTCCATCTTTTATGTTGATAACAGATTTTAAACCAACTCTTTTGATTAACATATGTTTATCACCCGGTGCAATATATGCCGTTGAACCTTGAAGTTCATCACCATCTTCAGCTTGTTTAACATTGATAGCACAAATACTATCTAACCTTTTTGCCAACGATGCTGTAAACCCAGCTGGCATATGTTGAGTTATCATTATAGGTACAGTAGAAACAGATATAGCTTTTAAAATAGTCTCTATAACTTGAACACCACCCGTAGATGAACCTATAGCTATAGCTTTTTGACCTCCAGATAATGGTGGCTTCTTTTTAACTACAACTATATCATTTGAACTTTCTATTTTTTTATTTACACTTTTCTTGATACTGGCAATAACTTTTAATTTTGCATGTGAAGCAGATTTGATAGACTGAATTAAACTATCTTTTGATTGTTCAAAAAATGCTTTTGTTTGAACATTTGGCTTTTCTATAAGTTCAACTGCACCAGCTTGTAGTGCTTCTATAGCTTTTGATGAACCAGATTTAGCATTTGATGAACATATGATGGTAGCTATGGGTTGTTCACTCATTATCTGTTTTAAAAAAGTGATTCCATCCATACGAGGCATATCTATATCTAAAATCAAAACATCAGGAAGACCTTTAGTTTTAAACTTAGCCATAGCAAAGATTGGATCAGCTGCAACTCCTAAAAGTTCTATATCTTTTTCACCCTCTACAAGTTTAGATATAGTTTGACGAACAGTAGCAGAATCATCAACAATAAACAATTTAATAGTTTTCATAATCCACCTATTTATGTAACTGTTTTATAGCATCAACGATTGATGATTGTAAAGAATCTTGTGTAATCGACTTCACAAACCATCCATCTATACCCGATCTTTTACCCTTCTCTTTAGCCTCTTGAGTAAACTCAGATGTGATTGCTATAATCGGTCTATATTGATATTTATCTCTTTTTTTAGCACTTATAGCTAAATCATAACCTGTCACTTCTGGCATATTTATATCAACAAACATTAAATCATACTCTAATATCTCTTTTTTTATCATCTTTTTTACTTTAACTGGGTTACTAAAAAACTCACACTCTATCAAACCTGTTTCTATCATCTCTAAAACTAAAGATTTTAATGTATCTAGTACAATTGTACTGTCATCAACAAATACCACTTTCATAATTGACACCTTTTTTTATAAATCTAACTAAAATCTTTCTCTATTAATCTACAAATATCTACGATTTTATCATCATTTTCATGAACATTATGTGAAGTTTGAGTTAAAATCACATCTTTAATCCATTTTTCAATATAACTATTTAACTCTTTTATATGTGCTATTTTTTGTTCATGTATCTCATTGTTCAATAATTTACTTTTGTTGTTTTCCATAATAAGCAATATATTTTCCAATGCTACCGAGAGTTTATTAAACTCAGGTATATTTGTAAATAATCCTATATATTGTTCAAATAAAGTCACTAATGCTTGATGTAGCATCTCATCATAACTACTACTCATACAGATCGATTTATAATCTTGAAGTGTTGAATTTAACTCTTTCACATACTCTACAATATCATCAGATACAATTATCATAAGTTCAACTGCTGAAACTAAAGCAATTTTTTTCTCTTCTACTATACTTGGTTTAGAGTTCTCTATAGTAGGATTTTCTAAAAAAGAAACAGTATCTATACGGAATGAGAAAGATTGATTCTTTTTAGCATATTGAAATAAAGTAGAATTATTTTTAACTAAACTTTCCATTGTATCTACAAAGAAACCATTTTGAACCGTTACATATATATAAGATTCAGATTCTTCTAAAATCAAATCAAAAATTTTATTTTTTTTATCCATCTTTCTATATGCTTTAACCAATGCAACCATAAAATCTTTTAGTAAAAGTGAGTTATATTGTATATCTTGATGGGAAAAATAATCAAATACTAAAAATATATCATCCTCTTTAGCGATTGAAAAAGTTATAAAATATCGTTTAACATTTTCATCATTAAAACAATTATATATCACTGCTGGTTTAACAGCTAAAGTTGGTGTTTCACTACTAATTAAAGATGTTATAACTTTCAATCTAGCAACAATATCATCAAGTTGAAATGGTTTAGCTATGTAAAAATCAACACCACTTGCATAGATTCTCTTAATCTCATCTTCACCACTCAAACCAGTAATCGCTGCCACAAAAATATGTTTAGTTTCAGGTTGTGATTTTAACAAAGCAGTAAAACGGATACCATCCATTTTAGGCATCATCACATCTGTTAAAACTATATCAGGTGCAAAAGTATCTACTATACCTAATGCTTCCAAGCCATCTTCTGCTTCAGCAATCTCATAAGAAGAATCAACTTTTACTTTGATAATATTTCGTAAAGTTTCTCTTGTCTCTTTAGCATCATCCACTATCAAAATTTTCATAGAATCAACCTTTTGTTGGAATTTTAATTGTCATACTATTTGACATAAATTTTACTTCATAAATAGATGGTAAAGTATGCTCATACTGTTTTATATTATTGATAAAACTAAGATTTGTACAACCTAGATAAACAGCATCAGACGATGGTTCAAGCATCATCTCAAATGCACCATCAAACTCATCATCTAATGTTTCATAAGCTTTCAATAATAAAGTGATAAAATCTTTTAGCATTATTTTATTGACATCAGGATAAAGAGCAGCTAAATGATGGATGATTTGATATAAATCATCCTCCTGTAATATCGTGAAAATTGTATAATAATTCATCATCACTGGTACTTTAAACGGATTAAAAGTATCTCTTACAAGTTCAGGTCTCTCTTTATCTTCTTTATTTACAAGTTTATAAATTAATTTTAACCTAGCAATAATATCATCTTTTTGTATAGGTTTTTCTATATAATAATCAGCACCACAAGAAAAAAGTTTTTTAACCTGTTCCTCACCACTCAATCCTGTAATAGCAGCAATAAAAATATCTTTAGTTTTTTCAGAACTTTTTACTATTTTCATTAACTCAAAACCATCCATTATAGGCATCATAATATCTGTAAGTAAAATATCTATATGATGTTTATTGATGATTTCCAATGCACTTTTACCATCTTCAGCTTCAAAAACATCAATATCTGAATCAATACTAAATTTAATGATATTTCTAAGAACTTCCCTTGTCTCTTTTGCATCTTCAGTAATTAAAATATTCATTGCAAATCCCTATATAAATAAAATTGTCATAATAATAGCCTAAAAGTATGGAGAAAGTATGGAGAAAATTATATTTTCTCTTTTTTCAACTCTTTTATGGCACTATATGCCTCATTTAAACTTTGTGTTTTCTCCTCTGCTAATTTCAACATCTCTGGTGGTAAATTCTGACTAGCTAATGAATCGTAATGATATTCTTTGATTAATCTTCTATAATTTTTCTTTATAACTTCCAAACTATCACTCTCATTTGATTCTAATATTTCATAATATTTACTTATATCTACTTTTGGTGTCCTATAACTTCCATAACTAGAGTATTGCCTATATTGTGCAGAACTTGTGAACTCTCTACCTTTGATAATAGTTAAACCTATAAGAAAAAAGAATGTAAATGGAAAGAAAAGTATCCTAGGAGCAAACACTAAAAGTAATATACCTATGATAACACTCCCAAAACAAAATCCTAACCACATCACTTCAAGAAAAATCCCTAAAGCGATAACTGCCAACCCTATTATTTTTTTCATTCTTCCTACCCTATTAATTATATCTGCAATGATACAGTTTTTTTTTAAATTTTTTATTGTATAATTTATAAAAAAGGGTATATTTTGACATTTTTCAGATTAATTTGTAATTTATTTTTAATCTCCATAGTTTTTACTGCTTGTGATGATAAAATGGTAACTAAAGAGTATATAAAAAATCTTAAACATTTAAAAATAGATTCTATCTCTTTAGAATCTCCATACAAAAATATACAAAAAAAGATTATTTTAGCTTTAAAAAATGAAAATTTAAAAATCAATGAAAATTCTATATATATCATAAAAGTTGATTATACCGACTATAAAAAAATCTGCAATAACCCTATGACTTCGGCATATGATGCAACTTTTGATGGTTTTATAAGACTAACTTTATTTAAAAAAGGAACAAGAATTTATATGTGCCAAAAAGAGTTTCGAGGTAAGTTAGATGTAGATGATTTTGAAAAATTACTATCGCAAATGAAAAATGAATTAAATTTTTAAATAAAAAATTATACTTTATATTTAATTATGCTACAATTATTAAACATAAAGAAAATGAAAAAAAGTATACTAAGTTTAGTTACAATAAGTCTACTATCTTCAAGTTTATTTGCTGGAGATGTAAGAGTTGGTGGTTTCATCAATGTTGTTGCTGGAATCAATGATATGGATAATAGTCAAAAAGATATAATTAGTGGCTATGATGATAAAATCAATTTTCAAGCACACTCACTAGCTGGGATTCAATTTAATGCTGATGTAGCAAATAATATGGGTGCAGTTGTTCAACTTATAGCACAAAAATCTGATGCAAATGATGACATCAGAATGGAATGGGGTTATGTTTCATATGATGTAAATGATGAGATTCTCATACTAGCTGGTCGTGTTCGCCCTTCACTTTTTCTTTACTCTAACTACTTAGATGTTGGTTATGCTTACACTTGGATCACACCACCATCTGAAGTTTACTACCAAGCACAAATCACAAACCTTGATGGTCTAAACATATCTTATGATTTAGAACTAGAAGATAGTACCATCTCTTTAAATATATATGGTGGAAATTCAAGTGGTGAAAAAATAAATCCAGCAGATAATACTCACCTTGATTTTAGCTATGACAATATCTATGGAACAGAGTTATCATATACAAATGATTATATGAAAATTCGTGCTGGTTATATAAATGCACTAGCAACTCAAAACCCTGTACCTCCATACCCTGCTGAGATAGTTTTTGATGATTCTAAAGCTCAATTTTATGGTTTAGGTATCAGTGTAGATTATGAAGATATACTTTTTGCTTCTGAATACACTATACGAGATATGGATGAAACAGTAGCACCAGATGTTACATCTTACTATGCGATGTTAGGTTATAAGATGGGTGATTTCACTACAAGTTATACATACTCTGTAGCAGATTCAGATATGGAATTTTCAACAGTAGCTGATTTATCAGTAGCAGGTATGGTTAATGGTGCTAGAGCAAGTCAGCTTGATGATAGAACAACAAACACTTTAAATGTAAGATACGACTTAAACAGTGCAGCAGCACTAAAAGTTGAATATAGTATGTGTACAAAAACAAACTCTTCATTCAATGGAACAACAACTTTAACAGAAAAAGATGAAGATATAAACACATTGAGTGTTGCACTTAATGTAGTGTTTTAAAAGGAAAAAAAATGAAAAAAATTATAACAATTATAGCACTTCTAGGTTCTACTCTTTTTGCTGATATAGCAGTTGTTACTAACCCTTCAAATGGTGTTGGTTCATTAGATGCTTCGCAAGTAAAAAAAATCTTTATGGCTAAAACTAAAAAATTTCCAAATGGTAAATCTGTAGTTACGATAGATCAAAATACAGGAAATGATGCTTATAGTACATTTTATAAAAAAATTGCTGGTAAATCTCCAGCAAAAATGAATAAGTACTGGGTAAAATTAACTTTTACAGGTAAAGCAGAAGCTCCTAAAAAAGTTGGTGGTGATAGTGATGTTATAAATACTATAAAATCTAATCCAAATACTATAGGTTATATAGATTCAAGTGCTGTAACTGGTGATGTAAAAGTCTTATATACAGTAAAATAATAAAATTCTGGCATCTATGCCAGAACATACGATTAAGGTAATAAAATGAAAAATATTTCTGTTAGTTTTAAAATAATATCACCAATCATCATTATAAGTATAATTATAATGGTAGCAACAAGTCTATTTTTTTCAACAAAAATCATAGATAATATCACTCAAAATTTTTCTGAAAGAGTAGATAAAAGTTCAGCTATTTTAAAATTAGGATTGAACCTCTCTTTAGGTACAGGTAATATGGTTGGTGCAAAAGAAACAACTGATTATTTTAAAAAAGATAATAATTTAGCTTTTATCTATATTTTTGATGAAGAAAATGATTTTTTTATTAAATTAAAAAATCCTAAGACATATAATATTAGTGAAAAAACTATGTTAAATATGAAAGAGAATGAGATTCTTGAGATCAATGATGTTATAGTTAAAAGAGTAAAACTAAGCTATAAAGATGAATTTTTAGGTACAGCATTTATCGCTTATAAAACAACTAAAAAAGCTGAAGCTATAAATTCTATCATTATTCAATCTATTATACTTATCGTAGCACTTGTGATTTTTAATATTTTAATTGTTATTACTGTTATTAAAAAAGTTGTTAAAAAACCATTGTCATTGATTTTAGTACGCATAAAAACTCTTTCAGAGGGTGATATGTCTTCAACACTTGATATAAAAACTAATGATGAATTTGAAGAACTTGGTAAATACTTTAATAAAAGTATAAAAAGTATTGCATCAATGCTAGATGATGTAAAACAACTAAGTGAACACAATGCAAATGTTTCTAAAAACTTGTTAAATACAGCTGATCTTATGAATAAACATAGTGATGATATAAGTTCTAAAGTTGATAATGCAGCAAAAACTGGTGAAGGTATAAATTCAAAATTACAACTTTCAATCAATGAAGCTACTAAATCAAATAAAAACATATCTGATGTAAATGTAAAACTATCAGAAGCAAAAAACGGTATTGATGATATGATAGAGAGGGTTAGAATCTCTACTGAAATTGAAACAGAGATGGCAAATAAACTATCACAACTTTCAACTGAAGCAACTCAAGTAAAAAATGTTCTTGTTGTTATTTCAGATATTGCCGACCAAACTAACCTACTTGCTTTAAATGCTGCTATTGAAGCAGCTCGTGCTGGTGAACATGGTCGTGGTTTTGCTGTTGTTGCTGATGAAGTAAGAAAACTTGCTGAAAGAACACAAAAAACACTTGTAGAGATTAATGCTACTATAAATATCATTGTTCAATCTATAATCGATTCTAGTGACACAATGAATACTAATGTCGTAAAAGCTAACAAACTACAAGAACTTGCAGATCAAGTGGAACAAGAGATTATAGAAACTGTTGGTATACTTAGTAAAGCAACAGATACATCTACTAAAACTTTAACTGAAACTGAACAGATGACTCATGATACAGATGATATGATTAAATTAGTAAATATTGCCAATGAATCATTACATGAAAATATAGCAAATATTCATACAGTTGCTAATGCTTCTCATGAGATAGATAACTTAAGTAATCAACTAAATCAAAAACTTTCTGCTTTTAAAACATCTTAAAAATAACAAATTTATGCAATAAGAATCTTTTATTGCATAAATTTAGCTATAATTATGACCATTTTATAAAGGCTTAAAAACTATGAACTTTGAACCATACCCATTTGAAAAATTAAACAATTTACTTAAAAACATAACACCAAATGAAAACTACAAACCATCTGCTTTAACTATAGGTGAACCACAATTTGAAACACCAGATTTTATACAAAAAGCACTTAGTGATAACTCTGCTTTACTAAAAAAATACCCTAAAACTTCAGGTGAAGCAATCTTAAGAGAGGCTCAACGAAGTTTTTTTAAAAAAAGATTTAACACAGAATTAAAAGATTCTCAAATCATCCCAACTTTTGGAACAAGAGAAGTTTTGTTTAACTTTCCACAATTTTTACTTTTTTCTAAAGAGAATCCAACTATTGCATTTACAAACCCTTTTTATCAAATCTATGAGGGTACGGCTATCGCTACTAGATCTAAAACTATATACATAAACCTAGATGAAAAGAACAATTTTAAACCTACGATAGATGAGGAACAACTAGCACAATGTGACCTAGTGATACTAAACTTTCCAAACAACCCAACTGCTTCTGTTTTAACACTTAAAGAGTTAAGTGAGTGGGTATATCTAGCTTTAAAATACGATTTTGTTTTACTAAATGATGAGTGTTATAGTGAGATATATACAGATAAACCAATTCCATCACTACTAGAAGCTTCTATATATGCTGGAAATAAAACATTTAAAAATATGCTTGTCATAAACTCTATATCTAAAAGATCATCAGCACCAGGGCTTCGTTCAGGTTTTATAGCTGGTGATGAAACTATACTAAAAGAGTATATGAAGTACAGAACTTATATAGGTTGTGCTTCCCCTCTTCCACTTCAGTATGCTTCTGCTGTTGCTTGGAGTGATGAAGAGCATGTAGCAGATTCAAGAAAAATTTATAAAAGAAACTTTGAGTTAGCAAAAGAGATTTTAGATACAAAGATTCCAGAAGCTACTTTTTATATCTGGATGAAAGTTCCAAATGCTATAGAGTTTACACAAAAACTTTATAAAAATTATAATGTAAAAGTTTTACCAGGAGAATTTTTAGCTAGAGAGGATTCAGCTGGTAACAACCCAGGCAAAGATTTTATCAGAATCGCTTTAGTAGAGAGTGAAGAGAAAACAAAAGATGCACTAAATAGAATCAAGGAGTGTTTAGCATGAGTAAAATTGAAGAGTTAAAAACAAAAGTATTAGATGCACAAAAAGAATCTGATATAGCATCATTGTATGTTTTAGAACAACAAGCACAGGAAGTTTTTGATGAGGAAACTTTACAAGGTTTTTATGCTAACATCCTAGATATGGCACTAGAAAAACTAACAAATACACTAGAAGAACATAGAAAAATGGATATGAATGAGGTTCAAGATTTTGCAACTCTTAGAGCATTATATGAGTATGCTATGGAAAACTATAGTGCTGATCAAATCTCTGATGCTTCTGCATTATTTGAAGTTTTAAGTGGTCTTAGTAATGATGATAAATTTTCATCTGCATTAAAACTACACTGGATAGCTTCTGCTGAAAAGTTAAGCTTAGATGATTTTTTAGAAAAAATAGCAAATCTTGATGCTACTCAAAATGCTGGAACATTTTATATAAGCTGTTTTACTAAAGAGGCTCAAAAACTGTTAAAAAACTTTGATAAAAGTGGAAAATAGTATATGAAAATTCACTTTATAGGGATTGGTGGCATAGGTATATCTGGTCTTGCTCAGTATATGCACTTTAGAGGGCATACAGTAAGTGGTTCAGATATTACAGATACTATCATCACTAAAAAACTTCGTTCTATGGGAATTGAGGTAACAGTTCCCCACTCTGCAAATGCCATAACTAACCAAGACTTAGTGGTACACTCAGCCGTGATTCGTCCTGATAATCCAGAGATAATGGAAGCGAAATCTAAACATATAGAGGTTTTAGCAAGGAGAGAAGCACTTGTTAAAATCTTAGAAGATAGAAAAGTTTACTCTGTTGCTGGAGCACATGGAAAAAGTACAACTACAGCTATTTTAACAGCTATAATGGATGGTTCTGCTATCATTGGTGCTGAAGCTAAATCGTTTAGTTCAAATGTTAGATATAACGATTCTACTGATGTTATGCTTTTTGAAGCTGATGAGAGTGATGGAAGTTTTTTAAACTCAAACCCTTATTGTGCTATCGTTATAAATGCTGAACCAGAACATATGGAGTATTATGATTATAATTACGATAGATTTTACGATTCTTATAAAAAGTTTATAGAATCAGCTTCCCTAAAAGTGTTAAATGGTGAAGATGAGTTTTTAGCTACACTCATAGATAAAGTTGATGCAAAATGGTTATACCCTAGTAAAGATATATCAAACATAAAATTTACACTTATAGATAACCAACCATATACAAAATTCACATTAAAAGATTTAGGTTCATTTTCTGTTTGGGGTTTTGGTAAACATATAGCACTTGATGCCTCATTAGCGATACTTTCTGCTAATGAATCTATGGATATAGAAGATATTAGAAAAAAGATTTTGACATTTAAAGGTATCAAAAAAAGATTTGACATCTTATCTAGTGAAAAAGAGTGTGTTATCATAGATGATTATGGTCACCATCCAACAGAGATAAAAGCAACTTTTGAATCTGTAAAAGAGTATGCTCATCTTAAAAACTTTTCTAAGATTACAGCTATTTGGCAACCACATAAATACTCAAGAACCATAGATAACTTAGATGCCTTTGTAAAATGTTTTGACGGAAGTGATGAGTTGATTATTCTTCCTGTTTGGAAAGCTGGTGAAAAACATAAAGATATAGAGTTTGAAAAAGAGTTTAAAAATTACAACTTAACTATGGCAGATAAAATCAAAAGGGAAAACAACACTATCAAAATCATAAAAGATAACAAAGAGTTAAAAACATTAGATAAAAACCTAATCATAAGTTTTGGTGCTGGTGATATAACCTACCAAATAAGAGGAATCATCTAATGACATATATATTGGGCTTAGTTATAGTGGGACTTCTTTTTTTAGCCCTACACTATTTTACAGAGATAGAAAATACTCAAAAAATAGTTGTCAGTGGTGTTGTTTTAGCTATTGTTATGAGTGCTATCGCATTTAACTCATACAGTAAAGCACAACAAAACAAGATGTTAAATGTGGTGTTAAAATTCAATCAAAACAAAACTGTAAATTGTCAAGGTGTAGATGTAAACAATACAAACTACACTTTAAGTATAGGTACTTACACATTTATAGGTAAAAAAGATACCCCAAACTATGCACTTATGATTAGTGCATCAACTTGTAAGTAAAACAATGAAAACAATTAAAACTTCAAAAGTAGAGATACTAATAGACCAACTAGATTTAAGTGAACATATCAACCAATTTAAAAGCTTTTTTTCCCGTGAAAGTTCACTTTACATTGAGGGTGACCAAGGGCTTCATTTTCGTTACATAAAAGCACTTGATGCCATAGAGTTTAAAGCACCACCTAAAGTTATAGACTTTTTTACCATCAAAGGGCATCTTAAAAAAAGAGGTGTTTTAAACTTTGAACAAATTTTTGAGATAGTAAAAATCGTTAGATATTTTAGATACTTTAAAAACCGTCAACTAGATGGAATCATCGGTGAATGGATGAGTAAGTTTATCATAGATGTTAAGTTTACGGAAGTGGAAAAATACTTTACAAATGATGGTAAATTTGAAGAGAATCTTGATGAAACTTTATTTGGTTTAAGTAAAAGAATCAAAGAGTATAAAAACGATATGAACGGGTCACTTCGTAGAATGATGTCAAGTTCTAAACTTGCTGGTTATCTAGTAGATACACAAGTTCACTTTTTAAATAATGAAGAGTGTCTTCTAGTTCGTGGTGGATTTAACCATGTTTTAAAAGGTGCTGTTATTGGTAGAAGTACAGGTGGCTTTTTCTATGTAGCACCAGATTCTATACTTAAAGCTAAAGAAAAAATCAGATATATAGAACAAGAGAGAGAGACTATCTTTTACACTTATGCTAAAGAGTTTTCATCTAAATTAGCAGAGTTACAACCATTTATAAACTTCATAGATAAAGAGTTTACAAAGTTTGATAACTACCAAGCTAGAGTTCTATTTGCCAAAAGTAAAAATTTACAAATCATAAAATCTAAAAACGATTCTAAGATAATATTATCGGAGTTTATCCACCCTGCTCTACACAATGCTAAACCTATAAGTGTTGATTTTTCTAAAAATATACTTATGATTACTGGTGTAAATGCTGGTGGTAAAACTATGCTTTTAAAATCGATTCTAGCATCTGCTTTTATGGCTAAGTATATTATCCCGATGAAGTTAGATGAAAACAAGTCTCATATAGGCTCATTTAAAACAGTTTTATCTATCATAGATGACCCTCAAAATGTTAAAAATGATATATCAACATTTGCAGGTCGTATGCAAGAGTTTTCTAAAATCTTTACACATAAATCTGCTTTAGTTGGTATAGATGAGATTGAATTAGGGACAGATAGTGATGAGGCTGCTGCTCTTTTTAAAGTGATACTTGATGACCTTATCAATCGTGGTCAAAAAGTGGTAGTTACAACCCACCACAAACGACTAGCAGCTCTTATGGCTGATAGAGATGATGTGGAACTTATGGCTGCCATATATGATGAAGAGGCTCGTAAACCAACATATGAATTTATGCAAGGAATCATAGGAAAAAGTTATGCTTTTGAAACAGCTAGTAGATATGGAATCTCAAACAAAATTGTAAATGAAGCAAAATCTGTTTATGGTGACAACTCTGAAAAATTAAGCCTACTGATAGAAAGAGGTTCTCAGCTAGAGAGAGAATTAAAACAAAAACATAAAAAAGTTGATGAAAAACTTGAAGAGTTACGACTTAAAGAGTTGGGAATCAAAGAGCAAAGAGAAAAACTCATAAAAGAGTTAGATGAACAAAAATATGCTTTAAAAAGAAGCTATGATGTAGCGATAAGTGAAGCAAAAACGGCTGCTAAGGCTGGTGATACAAAATCTATCCATCGTGCTATGAGTAAAGCAAACAAAAAATTACCACCAAAAACTAAAGAGGTTCAAAGAGATGTAACTTTTAAAGTTGGTGACAAAGTAAAATACCATTCTCAAAAAGGTACTATCGTATCTATGAAAGGTAAAAAAGATGCTACCATAGAGGTTGAGGGGATGAGGGTTCGTGTAAAAACATCACACTTAAAACATACACAAATCATAAAACCTAAACCAACAACAAACATAAAAGTAAATGTTGAAAAACGATCAGGTTTAAAATGTGACCTACATGGAATGAGAGCAGATGAAGCTTGTGAAGTTTTAGATAAATTTTTAAGTGATGCTCTTTTAAATGGCTGGGATGAAGTTATAATTTACCACGGAATCGGAACAGGAAAACTATCTTTTGCAGTAAAAAACTTTCTCATAGCACACCCTAGAGTTAAAAAGTTTGAAGATGCCCCACAACACCTAGGTGGTTTTGGTGCTAAAATTGCGACACTATAAATAGATTATGAAAAAGATAGCTATCATAGGTGCTGGAGCATCAGGTCTTTTTTGTGCGATTGAGTGTGCTAAAACCTCTAAATTTACAGTGGATGTTTTTGAACAAAATGCTAAATGTGCTAAAAAAATTTTAGTTTCTGGTAATGGTCGATGTAACATCACCAACATATCTGTAAACTCAAATGATTACTTTACTCAAAACCCATCATTTACAAAGTTTGCCTTAGAACAATTTGATTTTCATAAGTTTGAAAAGTTTTGTTTATCTATCGGTTTAGTTTTAGAAACTAAAGATGATGGTAAAGTTTACCCACTTAGTAATGAGGCTAAAAGTGTTGCTTCACTTTTTATAAACTATGCTAAAAACTTAGGTGTAAACTTTCATACAGATACCAAAATCACAGATATTAAAAAACTATTTGAAGATTATGAGTATGTTGTTGTAGCTACTGGTTCTGAAGCCTCTAGCCATCTTGGTGGAAATGATGATGGGCAGATGTTTGCTAAAGAGTTTGGGCATAACATCATCCCTACATATCCATCACTTGTTCAACTACACCTAAACGGTTCAGCTTTTTCAAAGATGAGTGGTGTAAAAGTTGATGGTGAAGTGACTTTGCTCATAAACAACCAAAACACAATGACAACTAAAGGTGATATACTCTTTACAAACTATGGTGTTTCAGGTTTTGCTATACTAGATATATCTCAACAAGTTTCAGAATCGTTACTTAACTATCAAGTGGTAGATATTATCATAAACTTGTTACCAAAGTTTACACCACAAAAATTATCTTCACATATTATGAAACTAACACAAAATGCACCTACCATCTCAGTTTTAGATATTTTACATGGAATCATCCCTATAAAAATAACTAAAACAGTTTTAGATGAACTAAAGATTGAACATACCCTTTTAGCGAAAAATATAAATACAAAACTATCTAAAAAGATAGCAAACCAACTACTAAACTGGAAGTTTGAAGTAACTGATACACACGGTTTCAGATATGCTGAAGTAAGTGGTGGTGGTGTCGATACAACAGAGATAGATAATAAAACTATGGAATCTAAGAAACAAAAGAATCTTTACTTTTGTGGTGAGGTTTTAGATGTTATTGGTCGTAGAGGTGGCTTTAACTTTGCTTGGGCTTGGGCTAGTGCTTATAGAGTAGCACAAAGTATTAATAAATAACAAATCAAGATTCAAGATTATTAATGTATAATACAAATAAAAAAAGGGAAAAGTATTGTTTAAAATTATAGTATCTATATTTATTTTTTCAATATCCCTCTTTTCTTACGAAACAGAAAATATTCTAAAAGTTGTCATAGTTGGAAAAGTTGCTAAATATATAACTTTCCCAGAGAAGGCTTCTAAAGAGTTTGTTATCACTGTTTATAAAAATAGGTGTGGTACTCTTTTTGATGACACCTATAGAAATATTAAAATAAAAAATAAACCAGTAAAAATAAATTATATAGATAATATAGATAATATAGATAATTTAGGCTACACAGATATTTTATATATATCAAAAATAACCTCTTCAAAACTATCTGAAATACTTAAAAAAACTAACAACAAAGATATTTTAACCATCAGTGATAACAGAGGTTTTGCAGAAAAAGGTGGAGTTATACAAATCTATTTTGTCTCACAACAACTTAAATTAAAAATAAATACACAAGTTGCTACAAATAAAAATCTAAAAATAGAACCTATACTACTAAGAATAGCTGATATAGTAAAAGGTAATCAATAATGAGATATTTAAACATAAAAAGAATCTTTTTTAGTTCACTTTTTTTAATAAACTCATTATCAGCAAATGAAAAATTGTTTGATGAAGATATAGAAAAACTTTTATCTATTACTACTGAATCAAAAGTAGATGTTGGATCAAGAGATGATGAAAGAAATTACCTTTCATCAAATACACCTATTGATGTTGTAACAAATCAACAAATCAAAGATTGTGGATTAACATCATTAATAGATGTCCTTAGATATTATGTAGCAGGTTTTAATGCTCCAGAGACCTCGATTGCTGATGGAAGTGACCATGTTAGAGCATACACATTAATGGGTATGAACCCTGACCAAATATTGGTTTTGATTAATGGAAAAAGAGTACATACATCTGCTCTATTACATGTAAATAACACTATTGGTCGTGGTTCTAGCCATGTTGATTTAGATACAATATCTCTAGTATCTATAGATAGAATTGAAATTTTAAGAGATGGAGCTGCTGCCCAATATGGTTCAGATGCTATAGCAGGTGTTATAAATATAATTTTAAAAGGATCTGGATATTCAAATATCTTAAATGTTCAATCTGGAATCAGAAAAGCTGGAGATGGGGAACAACTAGAAGCAAACCTGTTTATGAGCATACCTCTTAAATATGATGGTTTTGTAAATTTTACATTTGATGCTAAAAAACAAAACCAAACTCAACGAGCAGGATTAGATCATAGAGTTGAGATTCCAAGAGTAACAACACATGTTGGAATTCCAGACTATAAAAATTATATAGCTTCAGTATATACAGAAATTCTACAAGAAAATGGTACAAATATCTACTCACAACTATCTGTAGAGCATAAAGATAGTGAAGCAAGTGCTTTTTTTAGACCAAGCAATGAAATTTCCAAATCATTATATAGTGATGGTTTTTTACCAATTATAGAAGCTAAGATTATGGATTATATAGGTGTTATTGGTATAAAAGGTGAACTAGATGATTCTATAACATGGGACTTAAGTAATAGCTATGGTTTAAATAATTTTCATTATTTTGTAAATAATAGTATGAACTACTCTCTTGATGCTAGTTCTCCTGAAAAGTTTGATAATGGTAGTTTAAGTTTTACACAAAACACAACTACATTAGAGTTTAAAAAAGATGATGATAGGTTTAAAATTGCAGGTGGGTTAGAGTTTAAATATGAAAATTATAAAATTAAAAAAGGTGACTATGAATCGTATATAGGAACTGGTTCAGAAGGGTTTGCAGGTTATGGACCAGAGAATGAAGTTGATGTAGATAGAGATAACTATGCAATTTATATAGATGGTATATACCATTTAAGTGAGAAAATAAAATTAGAATCAGCATTAAGATATGAGAATTATTCAGATGCTCAAGAGAGTACAACAAGTAAAGTAGCTATATCTTATAAATTAACCTCTAAAATAATGCTTCGAGGATCAGGCAGTACAGGTTTTAGAGTTCCATCACTAGCTCAATCATTTTACTCACAAACATCATCATTTATAGATTCTAACAATGAACTAACAACACAAGGAACTTTTAGAGTAGATCACGAAGTATCTAAATCATTAGGTGCAAAAAAACTAAAATCTGAAAAATCTAAACATCTTACAATCGGAACAGTTTTTAGACCAAATAAAAAAACCTCTTTAACTGTTGATTATTCATATATAGTGGTAAGAGATAAAATTGTACTAACTCCAGATTTATCACCACGAACACAAGAACAAAAAGAGATATTTGCCAAATACAATCTATCTGCTGCTAGGTTCTTTGCCAATGCTGCAAGGATGACAACAAAAGGTATAAATATAAAATTAAACCATCAATATATAGCATCAAGAAATTCCACTTTTGATTTTGGAGTCTGGTTTAGTTACAGTAAAAATAGTGTAAAAAAGACAGATGATATATCATTATCAAATAGTAATAATTCAACTGAAATAATGATTGAGAGTGGTCAACCTAAAGATTCTCTTAAACTTTTAACAAAGTATAAATATAAAAAGTTAGAAACAACTTTAAATATAGATAGATATGGTTCATATGTTCAATTAATGAATGATGAGATTTATAAGTTTAATGCTACTTGGATAACAGATTTAAACATAGCTTATAAGTTAACTAAGAATATAAAAACATCTTTTGGTGGTATAAACATATTTGATGCTATGCCAAATAAATGGGATAATTTAGATGGTGATCTATATGGAACAAATGGTATAAAACAATATTCAAGATATTCACCTTTTGGATATAGTGGTGCTTACTATTATATAAAACTATCTATGAAATTTTAAGGGAATATATGAAATTTAAAATATCTTCAATAAAAGCTTCTTATATATTTAATCTTCTAGCAGTTGGTTTACTTATAGTATCTACTATGCTTTATTATAAATTTGAAAATACAAAAAGTAAAATTTATAGTGTAAATACAAAAGCAAATATAAAATATGTAAAAAGTTTAGCAAATAATCTTAGTAATGATATACTCAGAGTTGCAGATAAAGATTTAGTAGAATCTATTGACAACAATTATATTGTAAAAGAGTATATAGAATCTGATTTAAAATTATTTATAACAACAAAGTATAATCATATTTATATATTAACAAAAAATAAAACTAATGATAATTTTCATATTATTGCAGATAGTGTTAAAAATCATAAAGAGAAAGATGAACTTATAAAAATATATAAAAGGTTTGATAAAGAAAGCTTACTATCAATTTATGATAATAAAAAAAGCTTATACTTAGAAGATAAAAAAACTAATGCTGTTTATATAAAACCTATGGTTATAGATGGAAAAGTAAAATCATTAATCGTCATAAATTTTACCTTATCAGAACAAGAGACTATCAGATCAGAACTTGAAGAATTAACCGATATTTTTGTTCTAACAATCGTAGTATTTATTTTTGTATTTATATTTATCTTATGGTTTTCATATATAGATTTAAAAAGGGAACACGAGAAAAAAGTAGCATATTATAAACTAGAAGAATCTAATAAAATGTTACTTAAAGAGAGAGCCAAACTAGATAAACTAAATGCTACTTTAGAAGATAGGATTAAAAAAGCTATACAAGAAAATGAACAACAATATCAAAAGATGTTACAACAATCTAAACTAGCACAAATGGGTGAGATGATAAATATGATTGCTCATCAATGGAGACAACCTCTCTCTGCCATTAGTTCAACGAGTGTTGCATTGAATCTAAAAGCATCACTAAATAAACTTGATAATGAAACAACTATCAAACTATCAAATAAAATTTCTGAGTATTCTCAACATTTAAGTTCAACCATTGATGATTTTAGAGACTTTTTTAAACCAAATAAAGAGAAAGTTATAACATCTTATGATGAGATGGTTGCTAGTGTTTTAAATATCATTGAAACATCCATGGTAAATAAAAATATTAAAATTGTAAAAGAGTTAGATTGTAAACATCAATTTTATTCATACCCAAATGAGATTAAACAAGTTATACTAAATCTACTTAAGAATGCCGAAGATGTGTTGATAAATATGAAGATAAAAGAACCTACTATAACTATAAAATCAAAAGATGGTATATTGACAGTTAGTGATAATGGTGGTGGTATAAAAGATGATATAATAAATAAAATTTTTGATCCTTATTTCTCTACAAAAACAAAAAAAGATGGAACAGGACTTGGTCTATATATGTCAAAGACCATTATTGAAGAGCATTGTAAAGGTGAACTAAATGTTTACAACGATAAAGATGGTGCTGTATTTGAAATTAAACTAAAGGGTAGTGATGCTTGATATAAAAGAGATTATAAAATATACAAAAAATTTAAAACTTCTTTATGTTGAAGATAATGATAATTCCAGAGATGCAACTATGATGATTTTAGAAGAATTTTTTGGTGAAATTACCATAGCTAAAAATGGTGAAGATGGTCTTGAAAAATTTAATAACAATGAGTTTGATTTAATTATCACTGATGTAAATATGCCAAAGATGAATGGTTTAGATATGGTAAGTAAAATCAAAAAGGAAAATCCAAATATACTTGTGTTGATATTATCTGCTTACAATGAATCTGATTATTTTATGGATAGTATCAAAATTGGTGTTGAAGGTTATCTTCTAAAACCTATAGATATAGAACAATTTCTAGTTGTTTTAAATAAAATAACATCAAAATTACAATTACAATATACCGCCCAAAAAAGTGAACATATTTTAATGCAGTATAAAGAGATAACAGATAAAAGTGCTATTGTAACTATCTTAGATAAAGATAGAAATATAATTTATGCAAATGATATTTTTCTTGAAATTTCTGAATACACAAATAAAGAACTTATTGGAAAAAATTATTATTCAATGCTAACATACAAACAAGCTCCAAAAACAACTAAAGATATATGGCAAACGATAGAAAAAGATAAACAGATTTGGAGTGGAGTTTTAAAATTTGTTTCAAAATATGGTCAAGTTTATTATCTGAAAACAAGCATCAAACCTATTTTAGATTCAGATGGGGAGATTATAGAATATATAGCATTAAGATATGATGTCACTCAAATAATGAACCCAAAAACTCAATTAATAGAAGCTATCAAAAATTTAAAAAAGCCACTACTTATATATATGAGAATAGAAGAGTTTGATACAATTAATGAATTTTATAGTACAACTATTATTGAAGAGATTCAAGATGAAGTGACTCTATATTTAGCAAAAAGTATACCATCACAATGTAAATTTGATAAAATCTACCAACTAGGTGATGGTGAATATGCTATGTGTGGTGAAGATACAATATGTCAAGAGAATAAAGATTTATTTATCTCAATGATAAAAACTTTTCAGGAAACTATTGAAAATGGTACTATTGATATTGAAAATATCAACTACGATATGTCTATATTAATAAGTTTAACATATGATGTTAACAACACTTTAGCTAGTGCAAAACTAGGTATAAGAGATCTACTAAAAACAAAACAAAATTTTATTATCTCAAATGATTTTGCACAAATTGAGCATACCAAAGCAGAAAAGAACTTAAAAACTATATCTATGATAAAAAAAGCTATAAGTAATGGTAAAATAGTTTCATATTTTCAAGGTATAGTAAATAATCAAACTCAAAAAATAGTAAAATATGAATCTTTAGTTCGTTTAATTAATGAAGAAAATGAGGTAATATCACCATACTTCTTTTTAGATATATCAAAAAAAGGTAGATATTATTCTCAAATAACTGATATTGTTTTACAAAACTCTTTTAATGCTTTAAAATATACAAATGCTGATATATCTATGAATTTATCAGCTTTAGATATAGAACAAAAATATACAAGAGATAGAATCTTTAAACTTTTAGATGAACATAAAGAGTATCTAAATAGAGTTGTTTTTGAACTACTTGAAGATGAAAGTGTAAAAGATTTTAAAACTATATGTAAATTTATTACTGATGTTAAGAGATTAGGTGTTAAAATAGCTATTGATGATTTTGGTGCAGGGTATTCAAATTTTGAAAGATTACTAGATTATCAACCAGATATTTTAAAAATTGATGCTTGTTTAATTAAAGATATTGTAACCGATAGCTACTCTTTATCTGTTGTAAAAACAATTGTATCTTTTGCGAAAGAACAAAATATACAAATTATTGCAGAATATGTAGAAAATAAAGAAATTTTTGAAATTGTTAGAGATTTAGGTGTTGATTTTTCACAAGGTTACTATTTTTCTAAACCAGCACCTTTAAAAAATACTTAACCTCCAAAGGAAACAACAATGTTAAATGAAAAAGATATTTTACTCATAAGTATAAAAGATTTTTTTACAGCCACTATGTTAAAGTACTCTTTATTACCTTTTGTTATCTCTTTGATTGTTATGTATATACTTTTTTTCTATGTTGCTGGGGTTGGTCTTGACCAACTAGGAACATTAAGTATACATTCAAGTGAAACAACCATTCAAAATGGGATTCCACATACAGATTCTTTTTCAACACAACTTGAGGGAAATGCTATAATTCAATTTTTAATGAATTACACCATAACATCATGGATAGCATCTTTTTTAATCTATGCTATAGGTAGTTTTTTCGTTTTATACTTGTCTATCTTTATAGCAGTTATAATCATAGGGTTTTTAACCCCTGTGATTTTAAAAGAGATAAAAAATAAACACTATAAAAATGTAGAGCTTATAGGTCATTCAAATTTTATAGCAGGTATCTTAAACATTGTAAGATGGGCATTTGTAATGGTTCTACTTTTTTTTATGTTAATACCTCTATATTTTATACCTATTGTAAATATTATTGCATTTAATCTACCTTTATATTACTTTTTTCACAAAATGTTAAATTATGATATAAGTTCAAATATATGTACTGATGAAGAGGATAAACAGATAAGATACTTCTCTAAAAGTAAACTTAGATTAAAAACTTTATGGTTGTATTTAGTTTCTCTTATACCTTTTGCAATCTTCTTTGGTGCAATCTTTTATGTTATCTATATAGGACATACTTATTTTTTAGAGGTAGAAAAGATAAGAAAATTGGATAAATATTCAGATGCTATCTAATGAAGATTTCCATAAAATTATAGATATAGTAAACTCTAATGATAATTTAGTTGAACATGATTATAAAGGGAAAAAAAATCAAGTTTTAGTATCTAAAGAATTGACAGATAAAATCGTCGCTTTTACAAATGGTGCTAAAGATGATGATGAAAATTTAAAAGATACTGTAAAACTGGTTGTAAGAAGAGTTTTTAATTTATGTGATTCTGATTTAGTTTTATTTAAAAATGGTAGCACTTTTATAAAATTATTTGCTGAAGATGTTAAACAAGTTATCAATGAAAAAACCTCTACTCCTGTTGCTAAAAGATTTAATGGTATAGATGAAAATGAACTTATTATTTTTCATGAAGATTTTTTTCAAAAAGATGAACATCAAGATTTTTTCTTATCTATAGCTGAAGAGTTTATTGAGATATATTTTAACAAAAAAAGAATCTCAAATAGCGAATATGAACAAAATGTTTTTTCCTACATATTAAAAATAACTTTTGAACATCTAATATCTATCTATAATGACGATAACGAATTTTTCACTGGATTCGCAGGTTATATTTTTAGAATCCATTTTAATGAAGTTTTTGAATATATCGCTGATATTATGCTGGAAAGAATCTCATTAGGTAGTGATTTTATGGTTAAATTTTTATCATATTATTCAGCTGGTATTATAGTTTCTGATGGTCATAAATACCAAGTTCCATCAATAAAAACAGATTCTGGACTAAGATGGAGTGTTGTTTCAATGTTATCTATAGCAAAACTATACTCAAAAACCATAAAAACTATAAGTACCTTAGAACAAAATATTCAAGAGAGTGAATTGCTTATAGATGAGCTATATATAGATGATTTATCACCTTTAGAATATCATATGGATATTGTCAAAGATAAAAAAAAGATTGAATTAGAAGTAAGTAGTATAAAAAAAGAGTTAGATCAATTATCTATATCTAAACTTTCAGAAAAAGATGAAACAAAACGAGAAGCGATACAACAAGAGATCATAGCCTTGAAAGATGAACTATTAGATTTAAAAGAAGATAAAGAAAATCTTGATAAAACTGATGTAGATAAAAATGTCATTCAAGAATACATAACACTTCAAAAAGAGTTAGATACGATAAAAAGACAACTAAATAGATTATATAAAATTATAGAACAAAATAAAGAATCTTATCTCTCTTTAAGAGATGCTCTAGTAAAAGCTCTTACATCAAAAAAACAAAAAATAAAAGATACAGTATAAAAAAATCTAGCAAAATTTTTTTCTTAATTATATTTAGCTATAATAGCACCTATAATTTAAAAGATAGGATCTCTAGTGATTACATTAAAAGAAGCGCTAACATTAAGTAAAGAAGAATTAAATAAGTTTAAAGAAGAATTAAAATCTAAAATAGAAGCTAACCCTGAACTAAATGCTTACATAGATGTAAACAATGTTGGTGATGGTGTACCTATCGCTATTAAAGATAATATTCAAGTAAAAGATTGGTCTGTTACATCTGGTTCAAACATTTTACAAGGTTATATAGCTCCATATAATGCTACTGTAATTGAGAAGATGAAAGAGGCTGGTCTTAGCCCTTTTGGTAGAACAAATATGGATGAATTTGCTATGGGTTCAACTACTGAATCTAGTTTTTATGGTAAAACTCAAAATCCACATAGTGCTGATTGTGTACCAGGGGGAAGTTCTGGTGGTTCTGCTGCTGCTGTTGGTGCTGGTCTTGCTATCGCAGCACTAGGGTCTGATACTGGTGGTTCTATCCGTCAACCTGCATCTTTTTGTGGTATCGTAGGTATGAAACCAACTTATGGTCGTGTAAGCCGTTATGGTTTAGGTGCTTATGCTTCTAGCCTTGACCAAATCGGCCCTATGACTCAAAATGTTGAAGATGCTGCTATACTTTATGACATCATTAGTGGAACTGACGATAAAGATTCTACAAATGCTAAAATTGACGATAAAGTTTGTGAAAACTTAAACCCAGATAGAAAACTAACTATAGCTGTACTTCCAAAATATATAGAGAATGCTAGTGCAAATGTAAAAGAGGCTTATGCTAAAGCTATAGAAGCACTAAAAGCACAAGGTCATACCATAGTTGAAAAAGAGATGACTGATGCTAAGTTTGATATATCTGCTTACTACATAACAGCAACTGCTGAAGCTACAACTAACTTAGCTAGATATGATGGTATCCGTTATGGAAACCGTGTTGAGGGTAAAAATCTTGAAGATACTTTTATCAAAACTCGTAGTAATGGTTTTGGTGATGAAGTAAAAAGAAGAATTATGCTTGGAAACTTTGTACTTTCTAGTGGTTACTATGAAGCGTATTATGTAAAAGCACAAAAAACAAGACATATCATCAAAGATAACTACAACAAAATCTTTGAGGATGTTGATCTAATTCTATCACCTATCGCTCCAGATACAGCACCAAAATTTGGAGAGTTAAGTAACCCTATGGATATGTACCTAAGTGATATATACTCTATAAGTGTAAACTTAGCAGGTCTACCTGCCCTTTCACTTCCTATATCAAAATCATCTGACGATATGCCAGTTGGACTTCAACTTATAGCAAAAGCTTATGATGAACAAACTCTTTTTGATGGTTCACTTTCACTTGAAAGAGAGATTAACTACAAATCATAAAGTTAAAAATTCCAATACTAAATTAAGTATTGGAATTTACTTTTATGATTTAAAATCAAATTCATCAACCTCTTCTTTCTCGCTTTTCAGATATACAAATAACCCTATAGAGATTAAAATCAAAACTATAACTGACACTAAACCATATATGATATAGTTATCATCTTTTACCTCTGTTACAAGTATCTCTTCATTATCACTCTCTTCCTCTTTAAAACTTTGAGGCTCTTCGTTTTTAACTACTTCTTTTATAACCTCAACTTTTTTAGGTTCAACAACAACTTCAACATTAACTGTCTCTTCAATCTTTGGTATAACTTTTGTTTCTACCTCTTCTTTTACAATCTCTTTTTTAGTAATATCTTTTATTACTATATTTTCTTTAGTTTTTTCTACTTTAGTTTCAGGAACTATAAGTTTTTCTTTTATAACCTTTTTTGAAAATGGATAATCAAGTACATAAGCATCATGATAGTAATGTTTAAGTAGATACAACCCTAAAAAAAGTTGTGCATATGTATCAAAATGTGATAAGGTTACGACACCATAACCCTCAACTTGTTTCAACTCACTTTTAAGAGAATCTCTTTTTACAAGTTTTTTTATACTAACATCACTATTTAGTATTTTATTTAATCTTTCTATAGCTCTTTTTGCATTATCTTTTTCCAAATAACAACCCAATATCAACTGTCTTTCTTGTGAAAAAAGTATGCTTGAAGATAGTAATATTAAAAATAATAGTTTCATTTGATTATCTTTTTAAAGTAGAGATTTAATAACATTACTTACACCTTGGTGTAAATTATATGTAGATATAGGAAAATCTAACGATTCCTTTTCTAAATTTACATTGTTTTGAGCCAAATAATCACCTAGTTTACTTAGTTCTATCTCCTTATACTTTTCACATAAAGAATCTTCTAGTTTTGTTCTTAAAAGCTTATTTGCCATATTTGATTTTTGAATCGTAAATGCTAAAGTTTTTAAACTTACAAAATCACTCCACAATAAAAAAAGTTCTGGGGTTAGCTCATCAACTTTTTTACCCTCTGGATTAAAAAGCATATCTGCATCTCTTAAAGGTATAAGAACACTTAAAATAGCCTCTGAAAATGGAACAACCCTTTGTGTCCAAAATGGAGATTCATTTCTTTTTTCTAACTCACTAGATAGAACTTTTATAATCTCTTCGATTGAAGCTTCTCTAAATAAATCATAACTTAACTGTTTCATAATCTCTCTTTTATATATTATTTTTATAATGATACCAAATTCATCCATATATTAGATATAATTCATAATAATTTAAGTAAGAGTAATAAATTTAATGACTGAACATAAAATAATCATAAACTGTACTTCTATAGCTATAGGTGGTTTTGATGGGATGCACATAGGGCATCAACACCTTTTCGCAGAGTTAGATAAAAATGGCACTATTGTCGTTATAGAAACAGGTTATGCCAACCTAACACCTAAAAACGATAGAAAAAACTTTACAAAACATCATATAATCTACATAGAACTAGATGAGATTAGACACCTTAATGGGGAGGAGTTTATATCTTATCTAAAAAGTATGTTTCCAAACTTACAAAAAATTGTAGTTGGTTATGATTTTCATTTTGGTAAAAATAGAAAATACTCTTTCAATGATTTAAAATCTCTTTTTAGTGGTGATGTTAAAGTGGTTGACGAGGTTAAATTAGATGAAGATTCTATACATTCCCATAAAATTAGAAAAAAATTGCAAATAGGTGATATAAAGGGGGCAAATGCTTTCTTGGGACATAACTATACCATAAAAGGTAAACATATAAATGGTCAAGGAATTGGTAAAAAAGAGTTAGTTGCGACAATAAACATAGAATCAGATGGATACCTAATACCTAAAGAGGGAGTATATACAACTCTCACCAAAATAGATGACGAGGAATATTATCACCCTTCTGTTTCATTTATAGGAAACAGAATATCTACAGATGGTTTATTTGCTATAGAATCACATATACTAGATGGTGAAGTTTGTTGTAAATCTAAAGCCTCTATAAGTTTTGTAAATTTCATACGAAATAACAAAAAATTTGAAACTTTAGATCAACTAAAAGAGATGATAAAAAAAGATATAGCGATAGCTAAAAAAGAGTTGAAACTCTTACAGATATAAAAGAGGAAAAAATGGATAAAAAAATAATGAACAGAGAGTATCTCATAAACAATCAAGAGATGGATTTTAAATTTGTGCAAAACCCAACAGACTTTGTTGTTGATGAGATAGCACTAGGTGAATTTACAGGTAAAGGTAATTTTTTAATTTTACTTGTTAAGAAAGTAGAGATGACAACTTGGGATATGGTAGCAACATTCGCAGAATATTTAAGAATACCTGCTCAAAAAATCAGTTATGCTGGTTTAAAAGACAAACATGCAACAACTACACAATATATATCAGTAGATATTAGACATGAAAAAACTTTAAAAAGATTTAAAAATTCCCAAATTAAAATTTTAAAAACATTTAAACACAGTAAAAATATCCGTATGGGTGATTTAAAAGGTAATAGATTTAGCATAAATCTACAATATGTAGATTCTATGGAAGCTGGTAAAATCGAGAAATTAGCAAGAAAAATTGCTAAGAATGGTTTACCAAACTACTTTGGTTACCAAAGATTTGGTCGTGATGGTGATAGTATAAATCAAGCTAATGAGATGATTAAAGGTGATCTGTTCATAGCAGATTCTAAAGTTAAGAAATTTCTTATATCTATATATCAAAGTACATTTTTTAACGAATGGCTAAGAGAAAGAGTTATAAAAAGTAGAGAAGAGAATGATGGTAAATTTATGCTTCTTAATGGTGATGTTTATATCTCAAAAGATTCTAAACTATCAACTCCAAAAATTATGCCAACTAGAGATTTTGAAAGTAGAAAACTTATACCAACTGGTCTTTTATGTGGAAGAGATACTTTCAGAGCAAGATATGAAGCAAGAGAGATTGAAAAAGAGTATGATGATGAGTTTTTACAAGATAAAGGGTATAGAAGAGAAGCTTTAATCTTTCCAAAAGAGATAAATTGTAAATTTGATAAAAAGAACTCTGTATTAAATATAACCTTTGAATTACCAAAAGGTTCTTATGCAACAGTGTTTTTAGAGGCTATAGGCAATAAAAACTTTAAAGCAAAAGATATAAAAACAACTATTTAGTTACTTTTACAGAAAAATTTATAAATAAACATCTACTATTATAATAATTTAATGCAACTTAGATTATAATAGTGGAATTAATTTTTAGGGAGCATTATATGCCTGAATTGTTTACTTTCTTTGGTCTTCTTTCTCATGATAAGACTTTTATTTACATGGTTCACATGTTGTTATCTGCTGGTATAGCTTTATTTTTAGTTAGAGTAGCTATGTCAAATCTTCAACTTGTTCCAAAAGGGACTCAAAACCTAATGGAAGCTTATATTGGTGGTGTTTTACAAATGGGTACTGATGTTATGGGTAGAGAACAAGCTCGTCGTTTTCTTCCACTTGTAGCAACAATCGGTTTATTTGTTGGTATTGCTAACCTTATTGGTGTAGTTCCAGGATTTGAAGCACCAACAGGATTTTTAGAGATGCCACTAACACTAGCTATAGCTGTATTTATTTACTACAATTATGTTGGTATTAAAGAACAAGGTGTTATCAAGTATTTTAAACATTTTCTTGGTCCTGTTTGGTGGTTATATTGGTTAATGTTCCCAATCGAAATCGTATCTCACTTTTCTCGTTTAGTTTCTCTTTCATTCCGTTTATTCGGTAATGTAAAAGGTGATGATATGTTCTTGATGGTAATTTTAATGTTAGCTCCATGGTTATTACCAATGATTCCATTTGCTTTACTTAGCTTTATGGCATTGTTACAAGCTTTCATCTTTATGATGCTTACTTATGTTTACCTTGGTGGTGCTGTCGCTGTTGACGATCACTAAGTAAAGGGGTTATCCAATGCAAAAAGATATTTTTGATAAAACTATAAGCTTTTTGCTTGGGGCATCATGGGCAATCGTCCTCTTTGGTGCTATCATAACTTTTAAAACTTTCCTCATACTTGGTTTTACTTTATCTTTCTTTATAACTATTTTATATATTATAATTTCACTTTTTATGATTCTAGCACTAGATGCTTTTGCTATAAATAGAGAAAAGTTAGTTGAGATAAAGAAACAGACTAAGCTTTTAGAAGAGATCGCTTCTAAATAAGCTATATTTTAATTATCCCTACCCCACCAGAGCCTTTTTTAACCTCTATCTGTAAACTTATACTGTTTTTAAGCTCCTCAACATGGGAGATAATCCCTATCATTTTACCACTATCTTGAAGTTTTGAAAGAGTTGTGAGAGCATCATTTAGTGTTTTAGAATCTAATGTTCCAAACCCTTCATCTAAAAATAGCGATTCTATACTAACTTTTGAGCTAACCATATCACTAAGCCCTAATGCTAAAGAGAGACTCACTAAAAACCCTTCCCCACCAGAGAGTGAATTTACCGATCGCTCAGAATCTCCTAAATATCTATCTACCACTAAGATCTCTAAATCTTTTGTTTTATCTTTTACTAAAAAGTATCGTTCATTTAATGTTTTTAGATGTTTGTTTGCTAAAGATAAAAGATGCCCTAAAGTTAAATTTTGAGCAAATCTTTTAAACTTTTTACCATCGGCACTACCTATAAAATCGTTTAGAACTTCATAAGGTTTTATAGCTTTTTGTTTTATATCTATCTCATCAAGATATTTTTTAGATGCTTTTAGTTTTGAGCTATTTTCCTCTAGTTTTTCACTTAACACTCCATAATTACGGTTAATCTCCTCTAACTCACTTTGAATCGTAACAGATAGTGCTAAAAGTTTATCTTTATCATCTACACTAAACTCACTACTTAATGTTTTTAAAATTTTATTTTTTTTATCTCTTAAATCGTTAAACTCTTCGATTTTTTTTATGATAGATTCTATCTCTATTTGATTCTTTTGTTTATTAGTATGAAGAGTTTTAAGTTTCTCATCCCATATATTTTTACTACTCTCCAACTCTTTTTTAGATTCTTTAGTATCTTTAAAAGCATATATATGTTCTCTTTTAGTTATAAGCTTTTTATTTTCAAGTTGTAAGTTTTCTAACCTTTTAGTTTCATCTTTATTGTCTTTTTGATTCACTTCCTCTTTAGTCTTTAAAATCTCTAACTGATGGTTACAAGAATCTAACTCTTTTTGAAAACTATCTACCTTGATTTTATGGGTATTATAAAGTTCAAATCTAGTTTTAAATTTATCTTTTAGCACCTCTAAATCAGAATCAACACTAAAATTATATCTGTTAAAATATGGTTCTAAATCCTCTACAACAGTTTTTAAGTCTCTATCTTTTATAGTTATATTTTCATCTAAAGATTCTAGCTTAGCACTATTTTTAATGAGTAAAACCTCTAAACTATCCACCATCTCTTCACAAACTTTTATCTCTTTTAAAAGTTGAGACTTTTCAGTTAAGATACTCTCTGTTATCTTCGGTAAATCATCTTTATATGGGTGTGTTGATGAACCACACAAGGGGCAAGGTTCACCATCTTTTAAACATTCTCTATCATCTTCATATTTTAAAACAACTATTTTAGATTCCAAATAGTTTAATTTTTCTAAATATTTTTGTAGATTTTTTTTATTTAGAGATAATTTTTTAGTATCATCTTCTAAAACTTTTTCCAACTCTACCTTTAGTTTAGAATCTTGATTTTTTGTAGCTTGTAGTTTTAAAAAAGATTCTATCTTTAAAGAGAGTATTTTAAAATCTTCTAGTAAACTCTCATCAAAATTATTTAGTTTTAAGTACTCTGCAGATTCTAGATTTTGAGACTTTAACTTTTCTATATTTTCAAGTTTAAGTTTTTTATCTTTTTGAAACTTATCAGCATCTTTTAAAAGCTGTTTTACCCTTTTCTTTATAGATTCTTCACCCTCTTTTGAGTTTTGTATCTTTAGGTCTAAAACTATCACATCATCTATAATCTTTAACTCTTTTTTATAAGCTAGTATAAAATCATCATAAAGTTTTTGTTGTTGTTTTAAATCTTTTGCTAAAATTTCTCGCTCATCATCTAATCTATTTTGTTTTAACTTTGAATCTTCTAGTAATTTTGTATAGTTTTTTATATCACTTAGAATTGTCTCTTTTTTATTTAACTCATCTAAAAAGTTTTGCTTTTTTTTCTGCTCAATAGATAAAATTTCACTATCTTTTTTTAGTTTTTTAACCTCATCTTCATACTCTTTTAAAACACTAGATTCTAAAACAATAATCTCACCAAGCTTAAGTTTTAAATTCTCTATATCTTGCTTTTTAGTTTTATAAACCTCAAATGTTTTTATCCCTATCTTAGTATAGATTCCACTTCCTGTCATCTTCTCTAGTAGATCTGCTCGCTCATTTACATTAGCTTTTAAAAAAGCATCAAAATTACCTTGCGATAGTAACATAGACTTTTGCAATTGGGAAAAGTCTAACCCTGTTATCTCTTGAACCATCTTTGGAATCAAAGATATTTTGGTCTCTAGTATCTCAAACTCACCACTAACCTCATCTAACTTTGCCATCTCCATTTTTGGTGCTTTGGCAACCTCACCACTCACCTTTTTATATGCTCGTTGGATACTCCATGAGTTTCTATATATACTATTTTTAACCTCATATTCTAAAGTGATATTTGCTTCTGCTGTATGTTTTGTGAGTATCGCTCTAGCATCTTTTAATCGTGGTGTTTCGTTGTATAAAGCACAACATATAGCATCTAAAATCGTACTTTTACCAGCTCCAGTATCACCAGTGATAAGAAATATAGAGTTATCAAAGTTTTTCTTAAAATCTATGCTATTTTCCCCTTTTAAGGAGTTTATATTTTTAAGTATAAGTTTATGAATCTTCATTTGTCATCTCCAAAATCTCTTTAAAACAATCTACGATAGAGGCTTTAAGCTCATCATCTAAAAGTGTGCTATTTTCATCACATTTTGTCTCAAATGCTTTTAGTGGAGTTATATCATCAAGAGATTCTATCTCCATCTCAGTTCTAATCTCAGAATCTTTGTTTTGAGAGTTTATCTGTAAAATCTCTATATCTAAATCTTTTGTTTTTTCATATATCAAAGAGTGTAGCTCACTGGTTACATACTCATTTTCGATGCTCAACTCAACAAACGGTGTCAAGGTATAACTTTCCATAGAGAGTAATGTTTCCATAACATCATCAAATGAACCTTTTATATGAAAAAGTTTTCTAAACCTAGGTATAACCACCTCATCAACAGTTGAAGTTTTTGTATCAAAAATCAACACTTTTTTATCGTTAGCTATCTCACTAAATGATAAACAGATTGGTGAACCACTATATCTTATATATTCATTAGATGCCACCTTTTGAGCCTTATGAAGATGCCCAAGTGCTACATAATCATACCCATCGAAGATAGAACTATTTAAACTTTGGAGTTTACCTATATATATATCTTGCTCACTATCACTTGTTGAACTTCCCATAACCGTTAGATGCCCCATAGCGATAACAGGCACTTTATCGGAGATAGATATAGCCAACTCTAAACTATCTTTATAGTATTTAGCAATCCCCTCTTTTAGTTGAGTTTCAACATCTGCTGAACTCTGATTTAGTAAACTTTTACGAACGACAGAATCTCTTAAAAATGGAACAGCACAAACGATAGCAGAGAATTTATCTTCACTATCTTTTAGTTTAATGATAAGATTCTCTTTATCACTCATAGATTCTTTTTCACCAGAGATTACAGAGATATTTAAAACCTCTAAAAGCTCCTTAGGAGCATCAAGAGTAGAGATACCATCGTGATTCCCACCAGTGATGATAATCTTTTTACAGTTGGTAGTTTGTAGTGAAGTTAAAAAATTATAGTAAGTTTTTAAAGCAGAAGATGATGGATTCGCTACATCAAAAATATCCCCAGCAACAAGTAAAACATCAATGTTTTGCTCAACGATACTCTCTTTAAGCCAACTAAAAAACATCTCATGCTCAACCTGTCGAGAAAAGTTCTTAAAAACCTGTCCAATATGCCAATCTGATGTATGTAGTATTTTCATTTTTATAACTTTCCTCTAAATGCTTGGTCTAAGATGGAAGCTTTTAGAGCTACTAAACTTTCCATTTTTTCTTTTTGAGTTTGTTTTAGGGTTTCTAGTTCTTTTGAGATTTTGTCTAGGTAGGTTACTGTTTTTTGTTGTGTTTTTAGAGGTGGTAATGGAATCTCGAAACTTGACAAATCTTTAATGGATAAATTTGGCTGATTTAATGTTTTTGATACTTCCATTACAAACTGCTATAGTATCTATGTAAGTTCTAGTTATTTTTGCTACTGACATAATAAACTCCCTTTTTAAGATTATTATATCATTTTATGAAATGTTTTTCAAATAAAAAACTTTTCTTTTTAAGACTTATTTTATAAATCGACTTAATGAAACGATTATTACAATTAAACGGCTCATTATAGCTATACAAAACCAAACTTAAGAATTAATTAAACTACAACATTGACTAGACAACTCTTTAGAATTAGAAGAATTAATATTCTCAAATAAATCAAATACGAATGATTTAAATTTTTTAGCAGTCATAAAAAACTTTTGTTTAATTTTACTTTTTATAAAGCTCCAAACTCTTTCAATTGGATTATACTCTGGTGAATATGGAGGTAAAAATAATAAAGTGATATTATTATTTTCACAGTAATCCTTTACTGCAAGTGTCTTATGCCAAGAGGCATTATCAATTAAAAAAGCAAGAGGAATATTTTCAGTATAGTTAGTTCTGACTTTTGTAAAATGCTCTATT
>Ga0256842_1000374_pt1 | contig 39316 bp, 38 predicted proteins | sample 4559240metaG_FD_185973 | JGI IMG/M metagenome (GOLD analysis project Ga0256842, IMG submission 185973) | Hydrothermal vent microbial communities from Guaymas Basin, Mexico - 4559-240 | ecosystem: Environmental > Aquatic > Marine > Hydrothermal vents | place: Mexico: Guaymas Basin | collected...
TATTGGGCTGTTTTTTCCTAAAGTTGATAAAATGATTGATGGGGATTTTGAGAATAATAAGTTTTTGGGGGTTTTGGAGTATGATTGTTATGAAGAGAGTGGGTGATTTTGTCTAAAGTGTAGTTTTATAAAAAATCTCTCTTTTATTATCATTTTTATATTTGCCACTTTTTATATTGTTTTCTATCTTTTTTGCAATTCCAATATAACCATATCTTGCTAAAAAACTCATAACTTTGCTAAATTTAGTCGATTTTAGTTTGACTTCAAATAGTCTTACATCTCCTTTTTTATGGTCTTTAGAACGCTTTTTGTAATATTTGATAACTATTTTATCTTGTACTTTGAACTCTATTTTGTTTTTAATTAAATCTATTTTATTTCTGTATGTCGTCCAAACTTCTACAATTGCGTACTCAATATCTTTTTGAGTCAAATAGGGATTTGTTATAGTTGAAGCCAACTCTTTTATTAAATCAACCTTGGAATATTCTTTATATTTATCCAAATCCTTAAAAAGTATCTCTGATATATAGTTTTTAACTAATCTTAATTGAAATGCTTTATTAAATATCTCTTTTTCTTTTTTCTGATTTAAATTGTCAGGATAAAAAAATTTGGTAATGACCTCTTTTATCTTTTTAAATATCATTTCTTTTGCTTTTTAAAATTATTTTTTATTTATAATACTACTATAAGTTTTATAAGTTACATAATTTAATTTATTGACTTTTATGAATTTTATCTTACCTTCTTTGTTCTAAGTATACAAAGTATTACGATGAATGCCTAAATCTCGTGCTAATATTGATATTTTTATCATAAAAAACCTATTTTTTTGTTAGAATATGTGAAATTATATAATTTTTTTATTATATACAGATTAAATTAGGCGTATATTTATAGCTTTAGCTCTTAAATATTATTGTTTTTTGCTACTATTGAGATAAATATTTAAGACTTTCTAAAATAGGAAAAATAGTTGAAGCAGAGGCGATAAGAATACAACGGTCTGTATATTTTTATGAAAAGATGAGCAAAAAAGAGTTAGATATTTTAATTGAAAAGGTTTTGAAGATTTTTGATGAAAAAGTAGATGATTTACGAATATATACCATTAAAGATAAAGGCATTGCTCTAGGCAGTGCAGTAGATTTAAATAATCCACTTATTTTTATATAAAAATCATATTTTTTATTGCAAATAGATTAATTTTTTGTTATACTAACAGAGTTAAAAAAGTTATCACTCATTTAAGTTTTACTTAAGGTAGTAATTTCTTTAATATATTTTTCAAAACCCCTAAATCTCGGGCTTTTAAAAAATAGGATTTTTAACTTTACGCTGTTTAAGTTTTTCTTAAGAAAAGAGAAGCCCGAAATCTAGGGCTTGGTAGCTATTACAACTTGACCCGATATAAAGGGGATTGAAACTCTCGCTTCAATACCCTATCAGCTCTTTGATTTATTACAACTTGACCCGATATAAAGGGGATTGAAACAATTGTACTAAGTCGTATATAGTTTGTGGTAATTTATTACAACTTGACCCGATATAAAGGGGATTGAAACAAAACATCAGTTAGAGTAGGAGTAGCTTTAAAAATTACAACTTGACCCGATATAAAGGGGATTGAAACTAGTCAAGAGGTAGCGTTAGCTAAAGATGAAGTTTTATTACAACTTGACCCGATATAAAGGGGATTGAAACTAGGGTGTCGAAAAGACACCCTATATTGGAACAGGAAGAGAGTTATACATCAAAATGTGATGCTTTAGGATTGGAAGATATAAAAAAGCATAAAACTTATAGGGGGAAAAGAGTAAAAAGGGGGTTATTTCAATCTTCTATTCGAAAATTAATAAATGCGGATGTAAATGGAGCATTAAATATTTTAAGAAAAAGCGTATCCTGCAATTCTCTAATTTTAGAGATAGCAGGTAGAGGGTTTGTGTTCCAACCCTTAAGAGTATATATCTAACTCTTTAAATTCACTTATAGAGATAAGTGCTAAAGGAATTGGTCTTCCTACTTCTATCTCTACATCTGCAATAATAGAGGTAAATATATTATAATCTTCATCTTTAGCAAAAACTAAAACTTCTGCTCCATTATCAAAAGCTTCTAATAATAATCTTCCTGCTTTTCTATATGCCATAGATGGATTTATTTTTATAAGAGTTTGACCTGCTGTTTTTTTAGACATACTAAATGGTATATATTTGCCTATTTTTGTAATAGTTGTATAGGTTTGCATTAAATCTTTTGTATTATTGTTATTATATCCAATATAGAATGATATATTTTTACCATTTAAACTATCTATTTTTATGGGTTTTCTTTTTTTATTTATACAGTAACTTTTTAATTTATCAATTATTGATAGAGAGTGTTTTTTTACCTTTTGATATTTATTTATCTCTACTCTTAACCACTCTATATCAGCATGATAATCTTTTCCATCAAAAACATTATTCTCATATTCACATTGATTTATACCATTAAACTCATCACTTATGGCTTCTAATATTTTATCTTTACATTGACTATCATTTTCTATTAATTTTTTAGCCAAAATTAAAATAGCATCTCCTTCATACTCTTTATTATACTCAAAAGTCTCAGATGCGTAGTGTTGAGGGTATAAATCCATATAGTAAGAGAGACACTCTTTTTTAGCATAAGCACAACTAAAAAGTCGGCGATATTTATGAATAAAATCATGGTTATTAATAATTAGACCATTTATAGAGCGATATTTTGATGGTGGGTCAATTGTTAAATTAGTTCCTAGTTTCTCAATAATTCGAGAAAGTTTCTCTTCTCCTGTTACAATCCAACCATTTACTTTAAATAGTAAATCTTTATCAGGATATGAAAACATAAAGTTTTGCTCTTTTATCATTGGCAAAATATCTTTTATTAATAAATTATCCTCTTCATTAACTGTAAAAGAGAAATTTTTATAATATGGTAAATAGTCGGTTTTAGCATTAAAGAAAAATGCTTTAATTGTTAGTTCAATTTGCTTTTGAAATGTCATAATTTGTTCCTAGTTTTTGTTTTTATATTTATTTAGAGTAGTTATCTTTTAACCAATTATAGCCGATAGATACCCAACTACGCTTTTGCTATCTCTACTTCTATCATAACTTGTTCGATAGTCTATTACTTGGCTCTTTTGGGCTATGGATACAATGGCTTTTAGTCCAATTAGTCCACAAGCTTCACAATGGTTTAATAATCTTATATCAAGATTTTTTATCCCTCCAATACATAAACTATCTACTCTATTAGCCTCTTCTAGCGTATGAAAATGGCTTAAGTCACTGCTAATAACAAGAAGTGTATCTTTATTATCAAATATATTTTTAAGGATTGGTATTAAATCTTTATAATCTATATCTCCATATACTATCTCTACTATTTTAGTTTTTGGCATATAGTGTTTAATAAATGGTGCTTGAACCTCTGTAGAGTGTTCATGGTGCATATTATCAATATGAATTAGTAACTTATATCTTTTAACTAACTCTTCACTATATTCTAAATCTATAGGTATAGCTCCACAAGGAGTATTATAATTATTATATAATCCAACACTAGCACCTTTAAAATAGAAGTGATGACTAGGTTCTAAAATAACAACTCTTTTAAATTTTTTTTTATCTATTAATTTATATACTAAATTAGCTGTAAATCCACTATAAATATATCCAGCATGTGGAACAATAATTGCTTTTGGGTCAAATTGTAATTTAATCTTATCTACTTTTACACGATTAAACTCTTTTATATACTCTTCTATTAATTTACAACTATTAGGATAGAATGAACCTGCAACACTCATAAGTCTATTACTCACTATTTAACCTTTTATTAAATTCATTTTTAAAAATAACTTTTTTCCCATTAATAATCCCTATTTTTTTAAATATATGATATGATTATATCAAAAAAAATATAGTTAAATAAAAAATATTAGGAAAAAATATGAAAACTAGAGCAGATGAGATAATTGAACAGATAAAAGAGTTAGAAGATGAACTCTTTGAGGAGTTTAAAAAGAAGCAAAAGGAGTTTTTTTATGAGATTAAAAATAAAAAGATAAAATTTCAAAGAGATGTTATAGAAGATGGAAAGTCTATGCTTATTAGTTCTATTAAGTATCTTTCATCTTTTTCATTTTTAGTAATTTTAACTATACCATTTATATGGATAATGATTATTCCTGCAATTATTGCCGATATTTTTGTAACTATCTATCAATGGGTATGTTTTCCAATATATAAAATTCCAAAAGTAAAAAGGTCAGACTATGTAATTATAGATAGATATAATCTTTTTTATTTAGATAAAGTGGAGAGAATTAATTGTCTATATTGTGAATATTTTAATGGGGTTATAGCTTATGTTAGAGAGATTTCAGCAAGAACAGAGCAGTTTTGGTGTCCAATAAAACACTCTCGTCAATTAAGAGATACACACTCAAGATATGATAAGTTTTTTGATTTTGGTGATTATAAAAAATATAGAAAAGAGCTAGAGAAAAGAAGAGCTGATTTTAAGGATATAGAGGAAAAAAAATAGGTTAAATAGCTCTATTTTATTTATAAAAAAGAGCTAATACTGTTATAAACTAGTCCTAATAGCTTCCATAAGTTTTCTTTCCGTTACAGGTTTAGTTATAAATGCACTAGCACCCTTTTCTAATGACTCTCTCTTTCTTAAGTCATTTGATGATATGGCAATAATTGGAACTTTTTTAATATTTTTATTATTCATATATATATCTAAAAACTCCAATCCATTAATTTTTGGCATCTCTATATCAAGAAGAATAAATTGAATATCCTTCTCTTTTTCTATAGTATAAATAGCATCTTCTCCATCTACAGACTCAATGGTCTCAACTTTATAGAGCTTTTTTCTTAAAATCTCAACAAGCAACTTTCTATTTATATAATCATCATCAATAACTAAAATCTTAAAATCTACCACTAAATACCCCTATATTTGTTAATAATGTACTTTAACTTATCTATATTCATAACACCTACAAGTACCTCTTTAATGGTGTTTTTATCATAACTATTCTCTTCTACTTCTCTTAAAGTTAATAGTACTACACTCATATTACGATGTTGTTTTTTTATGCTACTTCTATTTTGCACCTCTAAATCTATATCTATTAGTAAAATATCATAATTTGTATCTTGAATTTTACTTCCTAGTTCTTTTAAATCACTAATAATCTCTATTTTATATCCTAAGTTAGATAGTACTTTAGATAATATTTGTGCTTCTAAAGGGTTCTTTTTTGCTATAAGTATTGTTTTTTCTTCTTTATTTTCATCTTCAAATAGTAGTGTTACTTGATTACTATCTTTTTTAGGTTTAATAGTTTTTGGTTCTCTATTAACACTACTCTCTTTTATATTCTCTTCTATATGAGTTTTATTTTGGGACTGATTTAAAAATTTTTTTAGTATAAAAAGAAGTTCACTACTCTCAATAGGTTTAGCTAAATACTCATCTAATCCCTCTTCTATAAATCTCTCTCTATCCCCTTTTAAAGCATTTGCTGTTAGTGCTACTATTGGAGTATGAACTAGATTTTCTTCTTGTTCATAATTTACAATCTCATGAGTAGCCTCTACTCCGTCCATAACAGGCATCTGTATATCCATTAAAATAAGGTCATAATGGTTATTTTTAATTTTTTCAAATGCTTCAAGTCCATTATTTGCTAACTCAACATCTATACCATACTTAATAAGTATCTGTCTTATAAGTTTTTGGTTAATAATATTATCTTCTGCTACAAGTATTTTACCATCAAACTGAATATTATTAAAAGGTGTAGCTACTTTTTTAGGTGTAACTTTCTCTTCTCTTTTATCTCTATTTTTATTTTCATCTATTAGATTGATTGCATTTAAAATCTTTGTAGGAGTTATTGGTTTATATAGTACTCTACTACTATTTATATTTAAAGTTTCTATTTTTTTACGATTTTTAAAGCTTGTAATTAATGTAACTTTTTCTGTATCTAATCTATTAATACTATGAACAAGTGTATCGTCCATACTATCAATATCTAACCAAATATTATGAACTGATGGATTACTATTAAGTCTTTTAAGTTCACTAGCAGTGTGGAATGTACTTTTTGCCACTCCATAATAGTCTAAATATTTATCAATATATATATCAAGTTGTGTTGGAGGTGTAGAGTTTTGGTATCTTACAATAGATACATCATTTTCTATATGTTTACTATTTAGTTCTGTTCTATCTAATACCTCTTCTAGTTCAAGTGTAAAGTAAAATTTAGTACCTTTCTCTTTTTGACTCTCTAATTTAAGTTCACTTCCCATAAGTTCTAAGAATTTAGTAGATATTGTAAGCCCTAAACCTGTTCCACCATATTTTCTAGTAATAGAAACATCAGCTTGGGTAAAGGCTGCAAAAACATTTAACTGTTGCTCTTTTGTCATTCCAATACCATTATCTTCAATACTAAATAAAACTTTAGCTTTGTTTCCAATATTTTCTAATTTGGTAATTTCAACATTTATAAATCCACCATAATCTGTAAATTTAATGGCATTACTTAAAAGATTAATAAGAACCTCTTTTATTTTAACAGCATCTCCTAAAAGTTTTTTCTCTATACTTGGGTCAAGATAGAAGTTAAAGTCAATATCTTTTTCAGATGCTTTTACACCATAAGTCTCTATAGCATTTTCAAACTCAATAATAGGGTCAAATACAATAGCTTCTAGTTCTATTTTATTACTCTCTATTTTAGAGAGGTCTAATATATTATTAATAATACTAAGTAAGTTTTCTGAACTCTTTTCTATAATACCTGTAAACTCCAACTGCTCGTCATTTAAATTTGTACTTTTTAAAAGTTCTGTAAATCCAACAATTCCATTAAGTGGAGTTCTTATCTCATGGGACATATTTGCTAAAAAGAGTGATTTAGACTCATTAGCTTCAAGTGCTTGAATTTTATCTTGTCTAGCATTTTCTATTAGAAGTTCTAAAAATTTATATGCCTCTTTTATACCGTGACTTGTATTTAGATTTATACTTTTAATCTCATTAATACTAGGAGCATCAAAAGTGTGGTCGGCTTCTATCTCTTGAACTGTATTATTTAAAATATCTTCTAGGTTTTTTATATTATTGGCTATATCTTTACCCGTTCTAAACCCTAAAATAGTTAATATTAGAGATAATATCCAAAAGAACCCAGCAATTAATAATATAACAATATTTTTAAAAATAAAATCATCATTTTTAGCAAAAAGCATATTTTCTATATTTTTTTCTATTCTTGAAAAATACTCAATCTTTCTATTGTGTATTTGTGACCATTTATTAGGGTCAATAGAAAATCTTCCATCATCAAAATGAAGCTCTAATTTAGAGTAACTATTATAGATATACATCTCAATATTTTTATAATCTCTACTATTTAAAATAGATATTATTCTCGCTCTTAGCTTATCATCACTAATTACTTCTGGAGAAAAGCTATTAGATTTAATTTTTACTTTATTTAAAAAGGCAATATCTTTTTTAGTTAAAGGCATTCGTTTTTTTAAAAAATAGTTTATAAAATCTCTCTCTAATGAACAGTTTTCTGTTGTAATATATAATTGAGAAAGAGGAGTTATTAGAGAACTTATCTCATTATCAAATTTATATTTATTAATTAGTAACTGATAATCTAAAATAGGTTTAGTAAGTGTTTTGGCATATCTTTTATCAAAAATTTCTAAAAATGCTTTTTTACTATCAACACTTTTTCTAATAATTGCTAATTGTGTAAAGTGATAGAATATATTTTGATTATTATACTCTTTTTTAGAATTAGCAAGTCCAGAAAAAAATGAGTTACGGTTAATAGGTATCATTAGTTTTTTGGCTCTAGCTATAGCATTATCTGTAATAATCCTCTGTTTTTGCAGTTTAGCTTTAATTTGAAGATTACCATTTGAGCCTATATAGGTCGAAGTAAGTCCCCTCTCTTTTCCAATCTCGGTTAAAACTACATTTAAATATGTATTATTTTTTATAATATTTTTTAACTCATTTGCTTGATAATATTTACTATAAGAGACATATAAGAAATAACTAGATATTCCAAAAAGCAATACTATAGGTAACATACTTATGAGTTTTAATCGGTTATGTATTTGCATTAATATCTCTCTCCTATAGTTGTTTTGGTTGTTTCATATACTCTTCCAATGATTTGAAAAGACCCCAATATTTAATAAATAACCCTTTAAGTTTAGAGTATTCCGTACAGAATTGTATCTCTTCTAATACATCTGCTAACTCATTAATTCTAAGGTTACTAGCTGCTCCTTTTAGTTTATGTCCTAATTCATGAATATTATCCATATCTTTTTGATAGTATGATGCTAAAAGGTGGTCTTTATCATGATGTGCTTGTTCTATAAAGTCTTCTACAAACTCTTCAATTAAAACAACTGGTAAATTTAACTCATCAGCTGCAATTTTAGGATTATAATCAATAGGAAGTTTAGGTGCATCTTCTAATATAATCTCATCTGTATCACTCTGTTGAGTTTTAGTAGGAGTTGGTTCTTCTTTCAGAGGAACTAATCCATCATCTAAAAGACTAAAATCATCATCTAACTCTAAATTTACTAAATCTTTATCAGATTTTTTAGGTTGAGGTTTAGGTTTTGCTTCTAACTCCTCTTTAACCTCAAGATTACCCATAAGTTCTGTAAATTTACTATTTAATATACCTTCACTCTTTTCTTCTTTAGTATCTAGTGTTAAAATCTCTTTTTCAAAAATATTCTCTTTAGGTTTTCGTTTACTAATAGGTGTTTCTCGTATAGTAAGCAGTGTTAACTTAGTATAATACTCATCTATATAGTGAGGTCTCTCAATTTTAGGTAACTTTTTAATTTTTAAAAGAAGTATATTTAGATTTGGTATTTTAAGAGTTAAAGCTAGAGTAGATAAATTTTTAATGGCTTTATCATCTCCAGATAAGAGCTTATCATAATCAACAATAGATTGATTTATAAAACTATTAAGATAAAGCTTATAGTCTTCTACACTTAAACCCATCTCTTCTGATATTTCATTTACATCTAAATATATAGGATTATAATTTAGCTGTATTTGACTTGTACTATTTTTTAACTCTATAATATTACTAAGTTTTACAACTCTAATCTCATCTGTTGTAGTATAGAATATATTTTCTATAAAGTTTGCTTTAATAGTCTTATCTTTGAGCTTAATATATATCTCTCCATCTTCAAATCTAATACTATCTGCGATACCATTTTTAATAATATCATTAATACTCTCACACCCCAATAGCCGAATAAACTCTATATCAGCCATTAATATTTTTTCTTTTTTATTATATCCGTAATACATAAATTATTTACCTCTACTCTTTAATGATATTTAGCATAAAGCTCAATCTCTTCTTCTATATCTATCTTAGATGCTGGTTTGTGTACAATAATAAAACCTATTAGGTTATTATCTTTATCATATTTAGGTGTGCAGTGCATATTACTCCAAAAATACATGCCATCTCTTCTAATATTTTTTAGTGTACTAAACCATGCTTTCATTCTTTTATCAATAGTCCATAACTTATCATAGATTGCGTCAGGAACATCTGGATGTCTAAAAATTTTATGATTTTTCCCTATAAGCTCTTCTCTTCTAAAACCAGTAACTTCAGCAAAACTTAGATTAGCATAAGTGATTATTCCATTTATGTCAATCTCGTATATTAAATTATTTTTATAAGTATATTCAATGTCCAATGGTATAAGATGATGCACAAGGCTCCTTTTTAATCTAACAATCTATCAAGATAACTTTATTATAATAATACTAAATAGTAATTTAATTTAATCTTTTTTTAAATTTTAAAGAGTATTTTAAAAAACTTTTTTACATTATATAATAGCTAATGTTATCATAGATAAATCTATTATTATTTTTTAACAATTTCTGTTTTTAGTATTTTAGCAACTTTTTTACTACTAGCAACTGAAATTTCATTAAACGATGCAGAGTTTATTGCTTCAAATGTTCCAAAGTAGTTAAGTAATTTTTTTAGAGTAGCTTTTCCTATCCCTTTTTTTTCTAAAAGAGAGCTTTTCATATCTTCTTCTCTTTTTTTCTTTTTATGATAAGACAAGGCAAAACGGTGTGCTTCATCTCGTAATCTCTGTACCCACTGTAATCTTTTATCAGTAGGTTTTAGTTCAAAAACTGAATTTTTAGTATAAATAATATCTCTAGCCCCACCTTTAGCCCGTCTTGTTTTATAATCTAATTTCTCTTTAGCTATAGCAATAATATCAAGCTCTATCTTAGCCTCTTTTATAAGCTTTAAAGCTAATTGTAAAAGAGTATCTCCACCATCAATAACCCATAAATTAGCCCTTTTACCACTATTAAACTTTTCTATTCTCCTAGATACCATCTCTTTCATTTGCCCATACTCATCTTTTGATTTAAGTTGATATTTTCTATAAGAGGATTTATCCCATTTTCCATTATCCCAAACAATCATAGCACCAACTCTAGCTTGACCAAAAAGATGAGAATTATCAAAACTTTCAACTCTATATGGAACACTCTTTAATTCAAATAGTTCGGCTATTTTAGGCTCTATTTCCTCCTCTACAGTTTTTTTAGATTGCATATCTACTCTTTTAATAGCTTCTATATTATCTCTTACAATAATAGCCTCTTCATATCTCTCTTCCATAGATAGTTTTAACATTTTTTCATTTAATTTATCTATTAATATCTCTCTATTATCTAATGCTTTTTTTGCACTTTTAATAATTTTTTTATACTCTTTAGAGCTAATTTTACCCTCACAAGGAGCTAAACATCTACCTATTTCATAAAAAAGACAAGCCTTTTTACCATTTAGACAAGATTTTTTCTGAACTAAAGGAAAAAGCTCATAAAGAGTATCAAAAATAACTCTTCCACCATTAGGATAAGCTCCATAATATGATATATTTTTACTATTTCTAACTTCTCTAGTTATTTCAAATCTAGGAAAATCTAAAGAGTTATCAATAGAGATATAAGGGTATGTTTTATTATCACGAAGCAAAATATTATATTTAGGTTGAAGTTCTTTAATAAGAGAGTTTTCTAAAATTAAAGCATCTTTTTCACTTTCCGTTACAATATACTCTAAGCTACTAGCCTCTTCTAACATCTTTATAATTCTAATAGTTAAATTTGAATTGGGTAATAAAGAGGGAGTAAAACGCCAATAGCTTTTAACTCTATTTTTTAGGTTTTTTGCTTTGCCTATATATAACAATCTATTATCTCTATTAAAATATTTATATACTCCTGATGAGGTTGGTAGATTTTGTATGGTATTTAGTAAGTTATTCATAACAAAAAGTATAAGATAAATATCTTAAATATAACGCTATAATTGTAATATTTTAAATTTGGGAAATTAAGGAAATAGATGAAACTAAAACTACTAATTACAATAATAGTACTATCAACCTTCACTATAGCAAAAAGCATAAATATAGCAGTTTCAGCAAATGTAAGTTATGCTATAGATGAGCTAAAAAAAGAGTTTAATAGTTTATATCCTAATATAAAAGTAAATGTAACTTTAGGAAGCAGTGGAAAACTAACAGCACAGATAAAAAATAATGCACCCTATCAACTCTTTATGTCTGCAAATATGTTATATCCTAGTAGTCTATATAAAAGTAAAATAGCTATTACAGAGCCTATTATATATGCACAGGGAACTCTTGCTTATCTAAGTAATAAAAAACGAGATTTTAATAGAACTATGGAAGAGATTTTAATGGATAAAAGTATAGAAAAGATAGCTATTGCAAACCCTAAAACTGCACCTTATGGAAAAGCATCTTTTCAGGCTTTAAAAAATGCTAAAATATTAGATAAAATAAAAAATAAACTAATTAATGGTCAATCTATTTCGCAAACAGTTACATATTCTGTAATAGTAGCAGATATAGGATTTGTAGCTAAATCATCTTTATATAGTCCTAAAATGAAAAGATATAAAGAGGGGATAAATTGGTATGAGGTTGATAAAAAACTATATAATCCTATTAATCAAGGTATTGTAATTTTAAAAAATGGTAAAGAAAATAGTGATATTAAGGCTTTTTATAACTTTATATTAAGCCCTAAAGCAAAAAAGATATTTAATAGATTTGGATATATCACACCATGAGTTATCTTATAGCTACTGTTACTAATATTATAGAGTGTGATATGCTCCATTTAGTTGAATTTAAATCTAATAATACTGCTCTTTCTATGATAAGTTTAGATTTAATGGACAATATAACTATTGGAAAAAAGGTACAATTAACTATGAAACCATCTCATATAGTAATAGCTAAAGAGTTTAATGGTGATATTAGTTACTCCAATAGATTAGATTGTACTATTATATCTATAGATAATGGTGCAATTTTAAGTAGTATAAGATTAGACTTTTTTGGTTCTATATTAGAAGCTATTATAACTTTTAAATCATCTAAAAGCATGAATTTAAAAGAGGGAGATAAAGTAACTGCTATGATTAATGCTACTGAACTCTCTATAACAGAGGTTTTTTAATGTTTGAGAATTTAGATTTTTCTCCATTTTTGCTATCTTTTAAATTAGCAGGAGTTACTACTATTATACTATTTATAGTAACTCTTCCACTAGCATGGTATTTATCTCAAACCAAATCTAAAATTAAACCATTTTTAGAGGCTATAACTGCTTTACCTATAGTTTTACCTCCATCTGTTTTAGGGTTTTATATTTTAGTTCTACTCTCTCAAAATTCACCAATAGGTAGCTTTTTTAGTGATGTATTTAACATAAAGCTCATATTTAACTTTACAGGTTTAGTAGTGGCTAGTTGTTTCTACTCTATGCCTTTTATGGTACAACCCCTACAGAGTGGATTTGAGGGGTTAAATAAAAATATGTTAGAGGCATCTTATATTGCAGGAAAAAGCAAATTTATAACTCTTTTAAAAGTAGCACTTCCAAATATTAAACCATCTCTTCTTACAGCCATAATTATTACATTTGCCCATACAGTAGGAGAGTTTGGTGTAGTTTTAATGGTTGGTGGAAGTATTCCCAATGAGACTAAAGTTGCATCTGTTGCTATATATGAGATGGTTGAGGTTATGGATTATAAATTGGCTCATATATATTCAGCCATTATGGTAATAATTAGCTTTATAGTACTGCTGTTAGTCTATATCTTTAATCATAAACAGAGTAAAAAGATTGGTGGATTTCATTAATGATAAAAATAGATATAACAAAAAAACTATATGGTGCTGTGGGTGAGATGAGTTTAGATATTAATCTAAATATTAAAAAGGGTGAATTTATAGCAATTAGTGGGAAAAGTGGAAGTGGGAAAACAACTCTATTACGAGTTTTAGCAGGTCTTGAAGATGCTAATGGAGATATAGAGATAGATAATAGAGTTTGGCTTAGTAAAAAAAAGATACTCCCCACCCAAAAGAGAGAGATAGGATTTCTATTTCAAGATTATGCACTTTTTCCCAATATGAGTGTTGAAGATAATCTATTATTTGTTAAAAAAGATAAAGAGTTAGCAAAATATCTTTTAGAGGTTACAGAACTTACCGAACTAAAAAATAGACTCCCAAATAGTTTAAGTGGTGGGCAGAAACAGAGAGTTAGTCTATGTAGAGCTTTAATGAGCAGACCAAAACTACTTTTACTAGATGAACCTCTATCTGCACTTGACCCAACTATGAGAAAAAAACTCCAAAATGAGATACTTCTACTCCATAAAGAGTTTAATATTACAACTATTATAGTGAGCCACGACCCAAGCGAAATTTACCATTTAGCAGATAGGGTAGTAGTTTTAGAGTTAGGAAAAATTATAAATATTGGAACTCCAAAAGATATACTTTTAAGAACAACAGGTACTCAAAAGTTCTCATTTGAGGGGGAGATATTAGATATAATAAAGGTAGATGTTATATATATTGCTATTATATCTATTGGTCAACAGTTAGTTGAGGTTGTTATATCGCAAAGAGAGGCTAAAACTCTTAAAATAGGGGAGAAGTTACAAGTTAGTACAAAAGCATTTTCTCCAAATATTTTAAAATATAACTAACTCTCAATCTTTTTAGATAAAATTACAATTAATTCAACCGAAGGGAAAATAATGTTTGGAATGGGTTTTACAGAGATATTAATGATTGCTATTGTAGCTATACTATTTTTAGGACCAGATAAATTACCAGATGCAATGGTAAAGGTGGCAAAGTTTGTTAAAGGTGCAAAAAATGCACTAACAGAGGCTAAAAGTGCTATAGATAGTGAAATAAAAATATCTGAACTAAAAGAGGAGGCTTTAAGTTATAAAGCAAAACTTGATGAGGCATCAAATGAACTACAAGGGTTTAAAAACTTTAATAGTGTAGATGCACTTAATGAGTCTCTTGATAGTTTAACAGAAACAAAGCAAGTTGAACCTAAACAAGATGAAGGCGTTATTATAAAAAAGAAAAAAGATAAAAATGAAGAGGATAGTAAATAATGTTTAAAGATATAAAACCTCATTTAGTTGAACTTAGAAAAAGATTAGCTATATCTTTTGCTACTGTTATTGTTTTTGCATTTATTGCTTTTGGATTTAATCAACAGATAATTGCTTTTACAAAAGCCCCTCTTGTTAATGTTGTAGGAGGAGACCCATTTATTGGTGGTATTGGTATATTTTTTACAGCACTTAAAATATCCGTATTTACAGGTTTTCTTTTTGCCTTGCCTGTTGTATTTTCTCAAATATGGGCTTTTATAGCACCTGGTCTTTATGATAATGAGAAAAAATATGTTATACCATTTGTATCTATATCTACATTTATGTTCCTCCTTGGTGCTTCATTTGCATATTGGGTTGTTATTCCTTTTGGATTTCAATTTTTATGGATGTTTGCAGGAAATATAGTTAACTTCTTACAGACTCTTGATGAGTATATAGGAATTTTTACAAAAATACTTTTTGGTTTTGGAGTAGCATTTGAACTTCCCGTTATTCTATTTTTCTTAGGAATGTTAGGACTTGTAAATGATAAAAACTTAAGAGACTTTTTTGGATATGCTGTACTTATTAGTTTTGTATTCGCAGCGATATTAACTCCACCTGATGTTATTACCCAACTTCTAATGGCAGGACCTCTTATTTTACTCTATATTATATCTATTGCTATAGTTAGAGTGGTAAATCCATATAAAGCAGATGATGATGAAGATAATAGTGATGAAAATCATAAAAGTGTTGAAGAACCAAAACAATTAAAATAAATTATGATAGAAAAAGAACTACTAACAAGTAGCTATAATTATGAGCTTCCAGCTCATTTTATAGCTCAATATCCAGTACAACCACGAGATAGTGCTAAACTTCTTGTATATAATAGAAAAACCAATAAAACTACTCATACTATATTTAGAAATCTTTTAGAGTTTTTACCTAAAGAGTGTGATGTTTTTTTAAATGATACTAAAGTAATTAAAGCTAGAATTTTTGGTAAAAAAGCAACGGGTGGAAAGGTTGAACTTCTATTTAATAAGCCTATTAATGCAAATGAGTTTTTAGTTTTAATTAGAGGAAAAGTAAATATAGAAACAGAGATTTTTTTTGATAATAATCTTTCAGCTATAGTTAAAAAGTTAAATAGTGATGGCTCAAGAGTAGTTATATTTAAACAAAAAGGAAAAACTCTTAGTTTTGAAGAGCTAGTTATTATATTAGATAATATAGGACATATTCCCCTACCTCCTTATATGAATAGAGAAGATAAAAAAGAAGATGAGAAAAATTATCAAACCCTTTTTGCTAAAAATGCAGGAGCAGTAGCAGCACCTACTGCATCACTTCACTTTACTACAGAACTATTTGAAGAGTTAAAAAATAGACATAAAATACATAAAATAACTTTACATGTAGGTGCTGGAACATTTAAACCAGTTGAAGCTGAAAATATTTTAGAACACCCTATGCACTCTGAATACTTTAATATTCCTACAAGTAGTGCTAATATTTTAGACAGTAATAGAAAAATACTTGCTATTGGAACTACAGTTACAAGAACAGTTGAGTATTTTGCAAGAGAAAAAAAAGTTAATGGAGAGTGTGACCTATTTTTAAATCCTAAAAATAGACCAATAAGAGTAAATCATCTTTTAACAAATTTCCATTTACCAAAAAGTACTCTTATTATGCTAGTATCAGCGTTTATAGGGCGAGAAAAAACTCTTGAACTTTACAAAGAAGCCATAGAGAAAAATTATCGTTTTTTCTCTTATGGTGATGCTATGTTAATAATTTAGTTATCATTAGAAGCTCTTGTAAGTTTTACAACTTCAGTATGAGCTTTTATAAACTCCTCATTTTTTGAAATTAAACTACTTAAATCTTCTTTATTAAGTTTTTTCTTATTTACAATGGGTTTTACCTCTTCCCATATCTTTTGACTAATAGCTAATTTTTCTAAAATATCTCTATCTTCTGTACCATTAAGCTCTAACTCCTTATCCCCATCTTTCAGAGCTTTCATAAGTCTATCCATACCTTTAATAGTAGTTTTAAGCTTATCTTGGTTCTCTTTTTTATTGATATTCTCTCTTACTAAAAGTCTCTCTTTGACTATTTTTGTAATATACATTCTAGGCTTTCCAACTTGTGTAAAGAGCATGGTCTTTATGTGAGCCATATAGGCTTCTAATTTATCTGTACTTTGATAAAATTTTAAAAAATTTGAAAAAATATAATCTATATCTTTTAAAAGGGATAAATTATTATTTAAGATATAATCTAATGCCTTTTTACTCTTAGCATCTTTAGATAAAACTTTAATATTGTCGTAAAATTTAGACCATGTAGTCTTAAAACTCTCTATTTTATCTTTAAACTCCGGTAGTTTTGCTACTACTTTATCTATATCTTTTTTATCATGCATTAAATCTTTCAATTTACGATTAAACCCATCACCATTTTTTAGTAAATCCTTTTGATAAAAGGAGGTATTAAAATCCATATATATTAAAACAGCATCTCGTGCCATTCTTTGAGTTTTCATTCTCTGTTTAAAAGCATTATTTAAGACCTTTTTATCTTCTGCCTTTTTCTCTTCAGCCTTATCTACAATATCTGTTAGCCCACTTACTAAATCACTCTTTGCAGAGATAAAAGATAACCCCAATAAGAGTAAAATAGTTACTTTTTTAATTAACATTACTACACCTTTTATTTAACAGTTAATCCAAGAATATGCCAATTTTGCATACCCCCACGATAGTATAAAATTTTATCCTCTGGACAGCCTAAACTCACAAGTGATTTAATCTCTTTTGTAGCCTGTTCATCCCAAATACCATTACTAAAAATAATCATTGTTGGCACTCTATCAAAGTTCCATTTACCATCTACCTCTTTTGCACCTAAAAGTTTAAGAATTTTTTTAAGATACTTACTATCTTTTTTTAACATAGTAAAAGGTAAATTAATAGCACTAGGGATAGTTCCACCTCTATACCAATCTCTGGTTCTTGCATCAATTAAGAGCATATCACTATCCTCTTTTTGCATATCCTGTATATATCTTAAAAGTTCAATCTCCCCAATAGTTTTTACTTTTCCAATATTCATAGGTTGAATACAAAAAGGTGGACACTCTCTTGATGTTTTTGTGAAACTAGAGGTTAATCTATGTTTAGTATCTTGAATTCTCTCAATCTTAATATCTTTATTATCCTCTTTTATAACAATTGACTCTAAATCCTTTGTTATATTAACTCCTCCTGCCATTAAAACAGTTCCTAAAAATATAGTGCCTATAATAACTTTATTTTTCACAATTTTCTCCTTGTTTAAATTTTTGGTATTAATAATCTACTATTAGGATAGATTTCATATCTTGAGTTTATCTTATCTCTATTAGCTTCATAAATAAGTCTGAACTTACTCTTATCGTTGTAGTAGCGTTTTGCTAAAATAGATAGATTATCTCCACTTTGAACTTGTATAATAAAATATTTATCTGTCTCTTTCAAAATGCTAATTTTTTTATTGAATACATCTTTAATAATTGCACTTGCAAACTTTTTAGCAGATTTTGTATTTCTCTTTTCTGCATCTTCAACTAAATTTTTAAGACTTTTTTGAGTTTGAGATAGACTTTTTTTAGACTCTGTTACATCATCTATTAAGCTCTGTAATCTCTTTTTAACATCTTTAGGTTTTACATCTGAACCATCTAATTCAACCAAACTTGTTAATTCATCTTTTATTGAAGCTATCTTTTGAATATTAGAAGCTCCAACCTCACTATCATCTAAGTTATCAACAAAGTTCTTTAAGTCTCTCTTTTTCCCTCCTTTCTCTTCATTAATCTCATCAACTAAAGCAATCAGACTATCTTTTAATTTACTTTTTTTCATCTCCTCTTTTGTTATCTCTTCTAAAGAGTTATTTAAAGAGTTATTTAAATAACTCTTTATTGATGCAATATCCTCATTTTTATCACTAACTAAATCTTTCTCTAAAGTATTTAAAATAAATTCGGCAGAACTCTTCTCTTCTTGGGAACACTCTTTAGAACCATTATGCTCTTTTCTACAGCCTAGATTTGTCTCCTCCTTAGTGATACTTTTTTCTATACTATTAATAGCCACTGTACTCTTTTTTTCATTATCTCCACAACCTATAAATATAAATATTAGTATTAAGAAAATTGGTAATCTTATTCTCATTATAGCTCCTTATTTAGTAGATGAGACAACTGTAGTTAACTGTTTTAGTGTTGTTTGTAGAAGAGTAGTTAAACTATAAGATTTATATCCTACTTCGAAGGCCAACACTCTACCTGTAGCATCAATAACTATTGTTAAAGGAATAACACTGTCCCATTTATATTCATCTCTTAAATATTGAAGAAATTTCCCTTGTTTATCTCCATCTACAATATTATAATTTATATGATACTTATCTATATGATTAATATTAAAATCATTAGAGTGGTGTTGAGCCTCAATAGCAATAATATCAAAAGCATTCACAAACTTTTTTTTAAGTTTAATAAGTTCAGGTATCTCTTTTTGACAATATTGACAATCCCACCCAAAAACCTTTAAAAAGACAATCTTACCCTTTAACTCATCTATGTTGATATGGTTTTTTGTAGTTTTTATGTGGAATGTTTTGTTTTGAATGGTGGTAAACGAAAAGTTTTGATTTGAATTAATATAATTAGATAGGTAAATATATGTACCAACAACAGCTAAAACAACTATAGTCATAGTGGCTAAGAGTATTGGTATATTATTTTTTTTTCTATCTATAGTAGGCTCTTTTGTTTGATTTTCTGTTTCCATAATTAATATCTACCTTTATATTTTAATATATATAAACAGAATAGTAACACAATAATTTTTAAATTAGTATAAAAAATAGTGATTAATTAGATTAATTTTGATGATTATTTTTTTTGTTTAAGAGATTGGTAAAAAATAGAGAGAAATTAAATCTCTCTATCAATAATATATCGAGGTCTTCCTTTACTCTGCTGAAATACTCTTCCTACATATTCGCCAATAATACCTATACTCATAACTTGAATTCCACCCATTAAATAGATAGAAATCATAACAGATGACCAACCTTGTATAGTACTTCCTAATAAAAATTTCTCACATAAAATCCATAAGATTATAAATAGTGAAAATAAGAAAATAAAAAATCCAATAACTGTAATAATTCTAAGTGGAACTATGGAAAAAGAGGCTATTCCATCAAGTGCAAAAAATAGCATTTTTTTAAATGGATATTTACTCTCTCCTGCAAATCTTTCACCTCTTGCATAATATATACTACATGAACGAAAACCAATAAGTGGAATAACGCCTCTAATAAAAAGATTAATTTCTTTAAATTCAGCTAAAGCATTTAAAGCTTTTTTACTCAATAGTCTATAGTCTGCATGATTTGATATACTCTCTATTCCCATAAAATCTTGGAATTTATAAAAAGCCTCTGCTGTTGCTCTTTTAAATGTGGTATCTTTGCTTCTATCTTCTCTTACTCCATAAACTACCTCATAACCCTCTTTATATTTGGCTACAAACTGTTTAATAACGCTTATATCATCTTGTAAATCTGCGTCCATAGAGATTAAGGCATCAACACTATCTTTTAACTGCATAAGTCCAGCAATAAGTGCATTTTGATGTCCAAAATTTCTTGATAGTTTAATCCCTTTAAAGTTTGGGCTATTTTTTGAAAACTCTTCTATTATATCCCATGTTTTATCTTTACTTCCATCATCAACAAAACAGATAAAACTATCTTTAGAGATTTCATTTTCCTCTATCATCTTATTTATAAGCTTTTCTATATGTTTTTTGGTCTCTGCTAAAACCTCTTCTTCATTATAACATGGTATTACAATACCTAATTTCATTTTTTATCCTATTTCTATTAATTTTATAACCACCAGCCACTAAACCAAACTAAATAGTTATCTACATACCATTTAGCAACCTCAAAACCACTTAATACAGGATAATATAGTAAAAATAGTATTATTACTGTAACCATATAAAAATATAATAATTTCTCTTTATCTATTAAGTTTTTAAACATATAGATAATAGATAAAATTAAAAAAGGTACAGCATAATAGAAATGATATATAAACATTAATCTTCCTACAAATATATAAGGAAGATATAATCCTAAAAAGGCTAAAAGAATAAATGCTGACTCTAATTTGTTTGTTTTTAATGTTGAATATAAAAGATATATTATTGCTAAAATACCAGTCCAAAAAATAGCAGGATTTCCAAATACTGTAATAGAGCTAAATCTATCTCCTACTATATTTCTATAGTAACACATTGGTCTATAATCTATAATCCAACTCCACCATTTCGAGCTATATGGGTGAGTAGCTTGTAGTGCTGAATGGTAGTTATACATATCTACTTGATATTTTATAATATTAGATAGAGAGTTATCTTCCATATAGATATAAAAAGTTAAGTAGTAAACAGATAATCCAATAATTAGATAACTTAAAATTCCATATAAAATTAATCTATACCCTGCAAAACTTTTTTTAAGTGGATATTTTGAGATTAATAGATATATAGAAATAAAAATAAATCCTAAAGATGCAAAAACAGCAGACCATTTAATAGCACTAGCTAATCCAAAAAATATACCACTAATTAAGAGCCAAGATAACTTTTGTTTTATTATAAATCTATATAAAAAGTAATAAGAGAGCATAACAAAAGAGACACCAAAAGTATCTATAATAGATATTCTAACTTGTGTAAAGTGCATAAAACTATAAGTTAATATTATAGCTGAACTTATAGCATATAGAGAGTTTTTAAATATTAAAAGAGCTAAATAGTAGATAATAACTATCATTAATGCTCCAAATAGAACATTTATAAACCTCCAACCAAAAGGGGTCATTCCAAATACTTTAATACCCTGACTAATAATAGCTTTACCTAAAAATGGGTGTGTTGTCTCATATATCTTTAATTTATGGAGTATCTCATAAGCAGTTCGTCCAAAATATATCTCATCAAAAAACATACCTCCATAGTATGTAGTATCTATCTTTATATTAGTTTCATCATTTATCTTTTTTAACTCTTTACTTTTAAATGGAACTAATTGATTTTTATTTAAAAATCTTATCTCTCCAAAAGTGGCCTCCCCTTTGGAGACTAAAATACCTATTTTAGATGTTTTAATATTAACTTTTTCACAATTCCATCTAAATGAGAATGGAAAATTTTTATCATAGTTATAAAACTTTTCCCATTTACCACTATTTTTAAAATAACCTAATCTAAATTTAATATTTTTATCAATTCCTATATAGTAACAAAATTTATCTATCTGTTGCTCTTTTTTAAAATCAAAAAGCACACCTTTACTATTAGTATTTATATCTATTTTCTCAAAACTTTGAGGTGCTTCTTTACTTCCTAAATGGGTAAAGGCATAAAATAAAAAAGTAGTAACCAATATTAAGAGAAGAGGAGGTTTTACTACTCTATCTTTCTTTATAAATGTAAAAATATTAAAACCTAAAAATAGTGCTAATACTATTGGAATAGATAAGTAATAAGTAGAGATACTACTTCCATAAATTAATATAAAAACTAAAAATGGAATAGTTATAACTGTTTGTAAAATTAATAATTGTTTTTTGTTCATTTTAAATGCTTTTAGTAGAGATATGATATTTTAACAAAATAATCTTGATTTTTGGTCAACTCTTTTCCATAAATACAACCTTTATATTTTTAATATTCTCTTTTTCAACTATTTTATTTAAATTTATTATATCACTCTTTTTACTATAATTTTCTCTAAATACAACTAAATTAATATCACTAAATTTCATAATATATTTTGTATCTTGAATAAATCCAAAAGGTGTAGAATTTATAATAATATAGTCATACTCTTTTTTTAGTCTCTCTATTAAAATAGGTAGATAACTAGATAAAATAAGTTCAGATGGATTAATAGATATAGCTCCAACTGGTATAATATCTACACTATCATACTCACTGGAGTGATATATAATATCACTTATAGGGTCTTGACCTAAAAGATAACTAGCAAGTCCTGCTTTTACATTATTATACACTCCAAATATTTTATCTAAACTAGGCTCTCTTATATCTAGGTCAACTACTACTGTTTTATAGTTTGCCATTCCAAAAATAGCTCCTAAATTGGCTGTTACTATATTTGAGCCTTCGCCTTTTACTGTAGATGTAATTAGTATAACTTTTTTATTATCTTTTAGAGAAAGTTGTAGTGTTGTTCTTAGATTTCTATAGCTCTCCGTTAAATAAGAGTTTAAATTATTATAAACTTGAACCTTTTCATAACCTTTTTTTATAAAAGGAACAACTCCATAAATAGGTAAATCTGTTTCATTTTCAATATCTTCTCTATCTACTATTTTATCACTTATTGCATTTCTAATAAAGGCAAATATAACTCCTGTAATAAGACCCAAAATTGTAAAAGCAATTAAGACCAATTTATAGTTTGGACTAACTGGGTCTAGTTTACTATAGGCTTTATCTATAACCTTATAATCAGATAGAGTAGCAACTCTTACCATCTCATTTTCAGCTCTTTTTTGAAGTAGAAAGTTATACATTTTAGAGCTAACTTCATAATCTCGTTTTATATTAACAACTCTTCTCTCTTTTGTTGGAAGTCTTTTTATTCTGTTTTCATAAGAGCTTTTGAGTCTGCTTAGATTTCTATTTGTATCTATTATACTTTTTTTTAAATTTTTAATATTTGATGATATTTTAGCTTTTGCTGTATCTATTTTTCTCTGAAGAGCTTTTATAGTTGGGTGTTTATATGTATATTCAGATAGAAGCTCATTTTTTTGCAGTTGACTATCATGTAAAACTTCAATAAGCTTTAATGTTGGTCTATCATCTAGTGCCATAAGAAGAGGTGAAATAGAGTCTGGATTATAACTTTTTTGTAAAATATTATCTATATTTTTAATAATTTTCTTTTTTAATCTATTTTCTGAAAGTCTAATATCAATATTTGCTAATTCTGTAATAAATGTAGATGCTTGAGTTGATGGTTGAATTACATCATTTTTTATGCGATACTGTTCTAAATTCTCCTCCGATTTTGTAAGCTTTTTCTTCATTTTATGAAGCTCTTGAATAATAAAGTTTAAAACTTTATCATTTTGCTCATTTTTATTTTTAATACTCTCTTTTATAAGACTTTTTGTTAATGAATTAATATATAAAAGACCTCTCTGTTGTATATTATCTTTGTATGATATTTTAATAAGAGATATATCATCTTCTAATTGAGTAACTTTTAGATTATTTTTTATAATACTCTCATAGATATATCTATTTTCATTATTAATCTTAACATCAATAGCTTCTTTATAATTTGAAAGTTTTAGAACTTTTAGTTTAAAATAGGGTGTAGTTATCTGCTTATTATAAGGGAAAGGCTTTTTCTGTTTTATATGTTTTAAAGATTGACCTAAAATTTTTGCTTTTAATCTCTCTAAAATAGAGTATTTTATTTTAAGTCTATAACCATTATCTTTTTGAGTAATAGTTAACTTTCTTCCTAAAAACTTTTTATCAAAAATCTCTATATTAGTTAACTTTATTGGTATTAATTTATTAATCTCTACACTTTTATTATGTCTATTTTTATAATATTGAACTTTATAATTTACTTTTCCTAGTTTTAGTGCTTGGTCATTAATATAAAAAGTCTTTATAAGAGCCATATCCTCTTTAACATTTGCTGTAACTGGTCCTGATACTGGATTTAAAATATTACTATTAATACTTTTAATACCATCTTTTGTTTTAACTTTTACAATAGCATAAGAGCTATATATAGGTTGTTGAAAATATAAATATATAGATGCAATAATAATAGAAATTATAGTTATAATTAAAATAGACCATTTATAATTATTTAATGTTCTAAACATCTCTTTTACATTAACATCTTTTTTATCTGTTTCAATATATCTATCTGCCTGTTTACTCATAAGAACTCCTTCTAATTACATAATTTTATCAGTTTTTAAATTAAAATATGTTTTAAAATATTAAAAATAAATAAACATATTTTAATATAAATAAGTATAAAATGTTATTTATATAAAACAAAAGGAGATTTTACAATGAAACCCAAAATATTACTATCAGTAATAGCTTTAAGTTTTAGTTTTATTTATGGTGATGCCATTATTCTAAATGAGTATAATGGTGTAGCACCAGAGAACCAACTTAAAAATAATGGATATGATACCCATTTTGGAGATATAGATGGAAATGGTGGCTCATGGATTGAACTTGTAATAACTGAGGATTATTTAGATATTAGAAGTGCTACAATAAATATTGAAAGGAGTGGAGGAGTTCATGTTTTAACTGCAAATTTTCCAGACTTATTAGAGTTTGCTTATCTTAGAAAGGGAACAATTCTTACAATATCAAATGAACCAACAGACCTATCTTATTCTCCATTAGATAGTAGTAATCCCGATTGGACAATAAATCTAAATGCTAATGATTTAATTAATAAAAATGGAGTATTTGAAATATCAGATAGAACAATGGATATATCTATAACATCAGTAGAAGATACAGCTCTTATGCGAAACTCTGGAGAGGTAGTTAAAGGTTGGGGGATTGATGATGAAGAGGTTTTTAAACTAAAAAAAGAGCCATCAGCATCTATTGAACCAACTGATACAGCTTATGGAGATGATTATAGTGGAAAACAGATAATTAGTACATTTGGTTCTCCAAATCAATGGATTGAGGTAGATGATACAACTTCTATTCAAACATTTACAGCTTTAAGAGATATGACATTAGAGAGTAGTGTTAATAAAATGGTTCTTTTAAATGAGTATAATGCTGTAGTTTACAATAAAAGATTAAAAAGAAAAGGAAAAGATACCTTCTTTGGACGACAAAAAAGTAATGGTGGTTCATGGTTAGAGCTAGTTATTTTACATGATAAAACAGATTTAAGAAAATCTATTTTAAAAATAAGTGATAGTAACTCTAATGTATATAAAGGAAGATTACCAAATATAGATATATTATCAAAAGTTAGAAGTGGTACAATTTTAACTATATCGGAAGAGCCAACAGATTTAAGCTATAATCCTTTTGATAGTTGTAGTGCTGATTGGACTTTAAATATAAATAAAGATGACTTAACAGCTATTGAAGGAACTTTCTTTACAAATAGTGATAATCTTTTAGTCTCTATGGTATCAGGTAGTGGAGATATAACCATTATGCCTGAAAGTGGAGAGGCTGTTACTAGTAGTGTTGTAGGAAAAAGAGAAGTTTTTAAACTAAAAAAAGACCCATCAATATATATTGAGCCTAATGACCCATCTTATGGTGATGATTTTAATAAAAAAGCAAGAAGTACATTTGGTTCTGCAAACCATTGGAAAAGAAATAGACATGAGAAATTAACAACACAAAACTTTAATGACCTAAGAGTTATAGCTTTAAAAGAGAATTTTAGACGACATAAGAGTTCACTTCTATTAAATGAATATAATGGTGTATCTTCAGGTGAATTCTTAAAAGATAGTGGATATGATACATATTTTGGAACAATTCTTGGAAATGGTAGTTCATGGTTAGAATTAGTAGTTACTAGAGATTATTTAAATCTTCAAGATGCAAATATAATAATTAAACAAAACTGCACAGAGATATTTTCAGCACAAATTCCTGCACTACTTCCCTTGGCATATCTTCGAAAAGGTACAATTATTACAATATCAAATGAGCCAACAGATATGACCTATTCACCATTTGCTCCATATAGTGAGGATTGGAAATTAAATATAAATGCTAGTGATTTAGTTAATAAAATTGGTAATTTTAATACTAGCGATGAAGATATAATTATATCAATTTCAGATGAAAATGGAACTAAGATACTATTATCTGAAAGTGGTGAAGGTGTGTGGGGAGACCATTTAGTTGATAACCAAGAGGTATATAAACTAAAAGCTGAACCAAATAAAGATATAACACCTTATGATAATAGTTATGGTGATGATAATAATACATTAGCTATTAGTAGCTTCTCTTATGAAAATAAGTGGGATAGTGGAAATAGTACAACACTAGCTAAACAGAAATTTATAGTAAGAGAAGATTTAGATTTAAATGAAACAGATGGAATAGTATTGTCTAATATAATAGGATTAGAGGAGTTAAGAGATGCAGAGTCTTTACAATATGTTCCTATAAACAATAGTTTATGGATAACAGATGATGACTCTCATCATGTATATGAGATGGATTTAACAACTCATGAGATAAAGAGTGTTTTTAATGATATTAATTTAGGAACATTTACAGATGGAGATATACAAGACCATTGTGAAGACCATTTAGGTGCTTGTGATATTGAGTCTATAGCATATAATGAAAATAGTGATACTTTATATATATTTACAGGTCAAGCACCTGGTGACCCTGTTATATTTAAATTAACAAGAGCTGATACAAATAGTTCTTTTCAGTTAACTGATTATAAAAAACTAGGAACTATTGAATATCCTGCTACAACTTTTATAGATAATAATTTTATTGTGGCTAGTGTAAATAGTTTATATACTTATGATTTTGACTCAAATCAAACTACTTCTACAGCTCTATATACAACTCCTGCAGGTAAAATAGTAGGTTTAGCTTACAATAAGAGTAGTTCAACGCTTTGGGTTACTACATCAAATTTTGAATTACTAAAAGTAAATTGGTTAACAAAAGAGACAGAAGCTACATATCAAATGAGAGATAATGGAGTATATGACCCAAGAGGAATAGAGATTATTAATAATAGACTCTATATTTTAGAAGGAATTAATAATAAAGCAAAAGCAGATGAGGCTATAGCTCCAATAGGACACCCTCTTAAAAATGCAATTCATATATATCAACTTCCGTAATATAAAATAGATAAGTTAAAGCTTATCTATTTTAATATGTAAATTTTAATCCTCCATAAAAACCATTACTAAATATATAGTTTGTATCACTTGGATAACCAGTTATAATATTTCTATATCCTGCATATATCTTTACACTCTCTATCATCTCAATATCACCTGAAAATCTAAATTCACTATAACTATCACTATCTCCAAATGCTAAAGCACCTGGTGCATAAAGAACTTTACCCTCAATAGCTATTGGAGGAATATTGAACATTAATGGTGGAAAAGAGTATCTAACCATAGCAGTAAGAGGTACTGCTGAAAACCATTTATCAATATCTTTTTTATTGTCTTCAACATTACTTATAATAAATTTTGCACCAAAGGTAAGTTCAACTCCATCAACACCCTCTAGTTTATTAGTAGCTCCAATACCAACTCCTGCTAATGAGGCTTTTTTATTATCATTTTCAATATTTATAAAATCAAAATCAGCTAAAAATATAGTGCTACTTGTCTGTAACATAGCTAGATTTCGAGAGTCAAGAGTTCCTTCTATTTCTAAATCATCTTTATTGACATTAACACCTAAAGCACTTTGAGCAAAAACTATTCCTGATGTAATTAGCGAACCTATTACTATCTTTTTTAACATTTTTATTCTCCTTTGTTGTTTCATGATATTATAGCATATTTTATTCCATAAATATCTAAGCCATTTTATTCATACTTAAAAACAGAAAATTAAGCTTTATATTATTTTATATAATGTATAAATTTAATTCATCTCTCGGAGTGCTGTAATAGCTGAGATAGCAATAGTGCTAATTCCGTGGAACTTGAACTGGATAATCCCAGCGTAAGGAAGAGATTGTAAATAGTATAAATATTTATAATTTTTTTAAGTAATATTTGTTTTTATTATTTATCTTCTTTTCCTTTAATTATATAAAAGAGGAAACAATGACACAAAAATATAAAGATACTTTAACAACTTCTAATGAACTATTAACAAGAGAGCCACTCCCTGCTTCTAAAAAAGTATATATTAAGGGAAATATATATAAAGATATTAGAGTACCTATGCGTGAAATTTCATTAAGTAACGATACAAAACTAGGTGTTTATGATACATCAGGAGTATATACTGACCCATCAGTTAATATTGATGTTGGTGAAGGAATTACACCAATTAGAAAAGATTGGATTATTTCTCGTGATGATATAGAGGAGTATCAAGGGAGAATTATGTCTCCAAATGATAATGGTCACTCTACTGATGAACAACTAGATTTTGTAACAGCAGGAACTAAAGGTTTAGTAAGAACTCCTCTTAGAGCTAAAAAAGGCAAAAATGTAACTCAACTTCACTATGCAAGAGCAGGTATTATTACACCAGAGATGGAGTTTGTAGCAATTCGTGAAAATCAAAACTTAGCTATGAGTAGAGAGTATTTAAGTGATAAAGAGAGAGAAGAGAGACTAAAAGGTAACCCAATGGGTGCAAATCTTCCAAAAGAGATTACTCCAGAATTTGTAAGAAAAGAGATAGCAGAAGGAAGAGCTGTTTTACCTGTTAATATTAACCACCCAGAAGCTGAACCAATGATTATTGGTAGAAACTTTTTAGTAAAAGTTAATGCAAATATTGGAAATTCTGCTACATCTTCATCTATTGCCGAAGAGGTAGAGAAGATGGTTTGGTCAACTAGATGGGGGGCTGATACTGTTATGGATTTATCCACTGGTAAAAATATTCATACTACTAGAGATTGGATTTTAAGAAACTCTCCAGTGCCTATTGGAACAGTTCCTATCTATCAAGCACTTGAAAAAGTTAATGGAATAGCAGAAGATTTAACTTGGGAGGTGTTTAGAGATACTCTAATAGAACAGGCAGAGCAGGGGGTTGACTACTTTACAATTCATGCTGGATTACTTCTTCACCATGTACCAATGACAGCTAAAAGAGTTACAGGAATAGTAAGTCGAGGTGGTTCTATTATGGCTAAATGGATGATAGCTCATCATAAAGAAAACTTCCTAAATACACACTTTGAAGATATTTGTGAGATTATGAAAGCTTATGATATTACATTCTCTTTAGGTGATGGACTAAGACCTGGAAGTGTAGCTGATGCTAATGATGAAGCTCAATTTGCAGAGCTTAAAGAGCTTGGAAGACTTACAAAAATTGCATGGAAACATGATGTTCAAACACTAATAGAAGGTCCAGGTCATGTACCAATGCACATGATAAAAGAGAATATGGATAAACAACTAGAGTATTGTCACGAAGCACCATTCTATACATTAGGGCCATTAACCACCGATATAGCACCAGGTTATGACCATTTTACATCAGGAATTGGGGCTGCAATGATTGGTTGGTATGGTTGTGCAATGTTATGTTATGTAACACCAAAAGAGCATTTAGGGCTTCCTGATAGAGAAGATGTAAAAGAGGGATTAATTACATATAAGATTTCAGCTCACGCTGCCGATATTGCAAAAGGTCACCCAGGAGCAAGAGCAAGAGATGATGCTATGAGTTTAGCTAGATTTGAATTTAGATGGGTTGACCAATTTAATATAGGATTAGACCCTGAAAGAGCTAGAGAGTTCCATGATGAGGAGTTACCAGCAGAGGCTTCAAAAGTGGCACATTTTTGTTCTATGTGTGGACCAAAATTCTGTTCTATGAAGATAAGCCAAGAGGTAAGAGATTATGCTGATGAGTTGGGTACTGATATAGAAGAGGCAAAAAAGAAAGGAATGGACGAGATGTCAGAGGTTTTTAAAGAGAAAGGTGGTGAAGTATATATTGAGGCTAAAAAATTAGAAGAGGTTTAGAGATATATCTATTTATTAGTGGGTTAAATTCCCACTTACTTTAAGGGGAAAAAAATGAATATAGCAATAGTTGGAACAGGACTTGTTGGAAGAGTTCTTGCACTAAATCTTCTAAAAGAGGGTCACACACTTACTCTTTTTGATAAAGATACAAAAGAGGGAGTAACATCAGCAGGATTTACAGCTGCTGGAATGTTAGCTCCTTTTGCAGAGTTAGAGACTGCTGAGTCAGTTATATTTGAGCTTGGTAATCGTTCTATGGAGCTTTGGACAAGTTTAGCAAGAGAAGCAGGGCTTTATAATGGAGTTAAATTTAATGGAACTATTATTACAGCTCACCAGCAAGATATGCCTGAACTTGAACATTTTATTAAAACACTTAAATGGAAAGTTGATAAAGCAAAAGATATAAAACTCCTAAATAGTCAAGGTTTAAAAGAGATAGAGTCTGAACTATCTCACCATAATCAATCATTCTATTTAAAAGATGAAGGACATATTGACTCACAAAGATTTATAGCATTTTCAACCACATATCTTGACTCAATGCCAAATATAATATGGAAAGATAATACTTTTATTAATAGATTAGAGCCAAATAAGGTTATATATAATAATCAAGAAGAGAGTTTTGATTGGGTTTTTGATGCTCGTGGACTTGGAGCAAAAGAGTATTTTAAAGATTTACGAGGAGTTAGAGGAGAAGTTATTTGGGTTGAGGCTAATGATATAAACATAAGTCGTCCTACTAGACTTATGCATCCTAGATATAAAATCTATATAGTACCAAGAGAGAATGGTTGTGAGGGGATTGAGTTAGAGTATTGTAAAGATTGTAAAATAGCTCAAACTACAGGTTCAAAAAGATATATAGTAGGAGCTAGTGAGATAGAGAGTGAAGATATGAGTGATATATCGGTTCGTTCTACTCTTGAACTTCTTTCAGCTCTATTTACAGTTCACCCAAACTTTGGAGAAGCAAGAGTTGTTAATACAGAAACAAATTGTCGTCCAGCTTTTAAAGATAATTTGCCACGAATAGAAAATGAGAAAGGATTAACTAGAATAAATGGACTCTATAGACATGGGTATCTTTTAGCTCCTGCTATTGTTGAAAAGGCTCTGAATGAGGGGATAAGAAGAGATTATGATTAGAATTTTATTAATTATATTGACTCTATTTTTTACAGCTTGTGAGGAGAAATCAAAACCAGTAATTATTAAAAACTCTTCACTTTCTACACCAATTAGGTGTATAAGTTTAAATAGATTAGAGGTTGAACCCAAATTTATAAGTGAACTAGAAAAGCTTTATGATTTTAATAGTAGTTGCAATTATAAATTAACTATATCTTATAAAAAAGATATAGTTTGTAATAGTAGTTATAATGCTGTAGCAAAAACTACAGGTAAATTTCCCAAAAGTTACTTAAAATTTGAGCTAAGAGATGGAATGACAATAGTATATAGTTATTATATTGACCTATATGATAATGTAGATACAGAAGATATTAGAGATGGATTTTTAAAGTTAAAAATGGATTTAGTAGATATTTCAAAAAAGGAAAAAGAGTGAAACTATCCATAAATGGAGAGATAAAAGAGTTTAATAAAGAGAGTATGACAGTTAAAGAGCTTTTAGAGTTAATGAACTATAATAAAGGCATAGCTGTAGCTCTAAATGAGACTTTTGTTTTAAAAATAAAATATGAAGATACAAAAATAGAAGATGGGGATAGATTGGATATTTTATCTCCAGTTCAAGGGGGATAGCATGGAGAAGTGGAAAATTGAGGGTAGAGAGTTTAATAGTAGATTAATGATAGGTTCAGCACTATATCCATCACCTGATATTATGCAAAAAGCAATAAAAGCCTCTGGTTCTGAGATTGTAACAGTGGCACTTAGAAGACAGAGTGCCACAACTCTAAAAGGTGGTAACCAATTTTGGGATATTATTAAAGAGTTGGGAGTCACTATTTTACCAAATACAGCAGGGTGTCACACAGCAAAAGAGGCAATAACCACAGCTTTAATGGCTAGAGAGCTTTTTGAGGTTGATTGGGTAAAGCTAGAGGTGATTGGAAATCAATATAATCTTCAACCTGACCCTTTTGCTTTAGTTGAGGCTACTAAGGTTTTAATTAATGAGGGATTTAGAGTTTTACCTTATATGACAGATGATTTAGTATTGGCTCAAAGGTTAGCAGATTTAGGGTGTAGTACTTTAATGCCTTGGGGTTCTCCTATTGGTTCAGGTCGTGGTGTTATGAACCCTTATAATTTAAAAGTAATTAGAAAACAGTTTCCTAATTTAAACTTAATAGTTGATGCTGGTATTGGAAAACCATCAGATGCTATAGAGGCTATGGAGCTTGGATTTGATGGAGTACTATTAAATTCAGCAGTTGCATTGGCACAAGAGCCTATAAAAATGGCAGAAGCCTTTAAATATGCTGTAATAGCTGGAAGATTAGGGTTTGAAGCAGGTGCAATGGAGAAAAGAGATATGGCAAGTCCATCAACTCCAACTGTTGGAACTCCTTTTTGGCATCAGTTTAGTTAAAAAATTCTAAAATTAAAGTGTTACCAAAGGTTACCTATGTATAATATGGTTACACTTTTAAAACTAGGATTTGATATTGCACGATATTACACTTATTCTGTTAGGTGCTGGTACAGCTTCGCGATTTAAACTGCCTCCTAAAAAGCAATGGATATGGATAGGAGATAGACCTTTATGGTTAAAGGTAGCTAATGATTTTCAAACTATAGAAAACTTCTCAAATACCATAATAGTATCATCTAAAGATGATATTCAAAGTATGTCTAACTTTGCTAACTACTCTTTTGTAGAGGGTGGGAAAAGCAGACAAGAGTCTCTAAAGAATGCTTTAAAACATGTCAAAACACCTTTTGTTTTAGTCTCTGATATTGCTAGATGTTGTCTCGATAGGGAGATGATAAGAAGAGTAATCTTAGCAAAAAAAAACAATAGTTGTGTAGTTCCTACACTTAATGCTGTAGATACACTATATTACAAAAATTCTCCTATTAATAGAGAAGATACTAAAATTATTCAAACACCTCAACTATCAGATACAAATACTTTAAAAATAGCACTAGATAAAGATATTCAGTTTACAGATGATAGCTCTGCTATAGCTTCTATTGATGGAGAGGTTATTTTTGTAGAGGGTTCTACTAAAGCTCATAAGTTAACAACTATTGAAGATTTATCTAAACTACCATGTTTAAAAGCACCCTCAAAAAGAACTTTAACAGGCTTTGGAATAGATATTCACCCTTTTGAAGAGGGTAAAAAGATGTATCTTTGTGGAGTTGAGATTGAGTCTGATTTTGGATTTAAAGCTCATAGTGATGGAGATGTAGCAATTCATGCCCTAATAGATGCACTTCTTGGTGCTTCTGGACTTGGTGATATTGGAGAGTTTTATCCTGATACGGCTAAAGAGTATAAAGGTATAGACTCAACCGAACTTTTAAAAGATACTATAAATAGACTTAATAGCTTTGGGTATGTTGTTGGTAATGTTGATTTATCTATTATAGCACAAACCCCAAAACTATTAAACTACAAAAAAAAGATGCGATTTAATTTAGCAAAACTATTAAATCTAACACCAAATCTTGTTAACATTAAAGCAACTACAGCAGAAAAGCTTGGGTGGATTGGAAGAGAGGAGGGTGTGGCAGTTGAAGCTGTTGCAACATTATACTACTACGATTGGACAAACAGATGAAGATAACTATTATAGAAAATGAGTTATATCTAGCTCAGAGTATATCAACAAAACTCAATCAGTCTGGATATGAGACCGAAATTTTCTCTTCGATAAAAGAGGCGATGACATCTAGTTCAGGAGATGCTTATCTACTATCAACTAACCTACCTGGACAAAATTTTAATCCTCTTATTACTAAGTATAAAGAGAAGATTATTATACTTATGGTAAGTTATATTAATAATGATACAGTAGCAGCCCCTCTTAAACTTGGGGCTAATGATTATATTGTAAAACCTTTTATGATACAGGAGCTTCAGAGAAAGATTGAACACTATAAAGAGTATCAGACTCTTAAAAAGTATAAAAATCTATACAAAGAGTATAGTGAGTATCTTTTAAATGATATTAATATTGGTAATGAGCTTGATAAAATTTCGACTCCCATAGTGATATTTACAAACTATATAAAATTGGTTGATAAATTAGCATTTAAATATGCTCAAAAACATGATAGAGTTCTAATTTTTGTTCCACTTGGGGCTAAAAATTGGAAAGAGAAGATAGAGAATGCCAACCCTAAACATATACTTTATATATCAGAACTTCAAGTACTGAAAAAGGCAGAGAGAGACCAACTTTTTGAGCTTATTCTAAGGCGAGAGTTTATTATATCTACAACCACAGACATAGAAACACCATATCCAAAGATAGAGATTAATACCGATAATAAACTGTATGACCAAAATGAGATTTTGACTATTGATGATTATGTTAAGTTTATAGTTAATAGTTTTCAATATCAATTTCCAGATACAGAGCTATCCAAAAAGTTAGGAATTTCTAGAAAAAGTTTATGGGAAAAAAGGAAAAAGTATGGCATCTTTAAGAAAAAATAGGCAACTATATATAGATGCCGAAGCACTATCTACTTTAGCTTTAGTTCAAGAGGGACTAATATCACCCGTTACAAAGCTTATGACTAAACAAGAGGCTATGGAGGTGAATGAAACAAAAATGTATAAGGGAGTTCCATATCCATTTGCATTTATACTCTCACCTAGTGGAAAAAGAAATGCAGAGACTCTTAAAAAAGCTAAAAAAGGTGATACTATCGAGCTAGTAAATGAGGGTCGAGTTGTAGGTGAACTTATAGTTGATGAGACTTATGAAGTAGATGTAAATCAGAGACTACACTGTATATTTGGAACATCAGACCCATCTCACCCAGGGGTTAAAGATACTATAAAGAGATTAGGTGAAATAGCTGTATGTGGAGATTATCGCGTTGAGTATCCTCTAATATCTAGTGGACTTAAAAAAGTAAAACAGACAATAGAAGAGCAAAATGCAAAAAATGTAGCAGGATTTATGCTATACGCCAATCCTCTTAACCGTTCTCATGAGAGAATGATAAGAGAGATATTAGACCATGCAGATATGTTAGTTCTCTTTTTACTAAAACCTTTTAACTCAAATGGATTAAGATATGATATTAGATATGAGGCAATAAATAGTTTTATTGAAAACTTTTTACCTACTAATAAAGTAGTTGTTGTTCCACTAGAAAATTCTTATATTTTTGCAGGATATAATGAATTAGTTCTTGATGCGTTAGTAGCTAAAAATTATGGTTGTAATAGACTTGTTATTACTAAAAACCATACAAGACTTGGCTCATTTTATGATAAAAATCGTCTAAATTCAATTTTTGATAATTCAAAAGGGATTAAGATGAAAATATCTACAGTTGACCATTATGTTTATTGTAATAGATGTAGAACTCTAGTTAGTTCAACAACATGTCCACATGGACAACATCACCATATTCACTACCATTCAGCATCAATTATGAAACTAATTAAAGCTGGAATGTTACCACCTAGCATATTAGTTAGAAGAGAAGTTTCAGCCTCTGTTCTTAGTACACTATTTCCTGAGAGATTTGAAAATATTCAAGAGCTATATGATGCACTTGTACCAAATGAGGGTCTAATGGAAGAGCATAGCGAAGAGGATTTCTATATTAAACTTATGGGACTATATCAGACTAGCTCATTAACTTAAAAAGTAAAGATTAAAATTTTAAATAACTCATTTATTTAATTTTAATCTTTTTTAAAATAGATAAATGTGAAAGATAGAACTACTATATATATTTTAACCTCTATTAAATCCACCTAAAAGCCAATCCTCACACCTCTTTAGTTAAAATAGCACTAACAAACATAAGTTAAAATATTTTAACAAAAAAGGATAGATTTGAAAAGATATAATGTAGCTGTAGTTGGTGCTAGTGGAGCTGTTGGAGAAGAGCTTTTTAGAGTTTTGGAGGAGCAAAACTTTCCAGTAGCCAATCTTCTACCATTAGCTAGTGCAAATTCAGCAGGTAATACAATAGAGTTTGCAGGAAAAGATTATAAAATAGAAGAGCTTACAGAAGATGTATTTAGAGGAAGAGATATTGATATAGCTTTTTTTAGTGCAGGTGGTTCAATATCAGCTAAATATGCTAAATATGCAGTAGAAAGTGGTGCTGTAGTTATTGATAATACAAGTCATTTTAGAATGATAGATAGTGTACCATTAGTAGTACCAGAGGTAAATCCAGAAGATATAGAGCTTTGGGAAGATAGTGGAATAATAGCTAATCCAAACTGTTCAACTATTCAAATGGTGCAACTCTTAAAACCTCTTGATGATTTATATGGAATTAAAAGAGTAGATGTAAGTACCTATCAAGCAACATCTGGTGCAGGAAAAGCAGGAATGGAAGAGCTTGTTATGCAGATGAAAGACTTTTTTGCTTTTAAATTAGATGATACAGAGATTAAAGCTTTTGCTCATCAAATTGCACTAAATGTTATTCCTCATATTGATGTTCCTCAACCAAATGGTTACACTAAAGAGGAGATGAAAATGGTAAATGAGACCAATAAAATTATGCACTCTGATTTTGCTGTAAGTGCCACTTGTGTAAGAGTACCAGTTTTAAGAAGTCATAGTGAAGCAATTACTATTACATTTAAAGAGGGTGTTGATGTTAGTGTAGAGAAGGCTAGAGAGGTTTTAGATAATTTTGAAAATGTTAAAGTTATTGATAATTTAGAAAAAAATGAATACCCAATGCCAATTACAGCAACTGATACAGATTTAACTTTTGTTGGTAGAATTAGAAAAGATATATATTCACCAAATATTTTACATATATGGGGAGTTGCTGACCAAGTAAGAGTAGGGGCTGCTACAAATGCCGTACGAATTGCTCAAAAATGGATAGAGTTAGAGGATTAATATGAAATTTTTAGAACAGTTTTTTGAGAGTTTTTTATGGAATACTCGTTTTTTTGTACTATTTGCTGTAATATTTTCTATGCTTGGAGGAATATCTCTTTTTCTTGTGGCATCAGTTGATATTTATACAGTAGTAGTTGAGGTTATTACAACCTATATAAATCATCTTCACCCTGCAAAGTTTCATGAGGTAATAGTTGGTGGTTTAATTGGAGCTATTGATTTATATCTTATGGCTGTCGTTATGTTTATTTTTGGTTTTGGACTATATGAGCTATTTATTTCTGAAATTGATGTAGCTAAAAGACAAGGTGCATCTAAAATCTTAGAAATTCATTCACTCGATGAACTTAAAGATAAACTCGGTAAAGTAATTGTAATGGTACTGATTGTTAATTTTTTCCAACGAGTACTATTTACAACATATACAGGAGCTTTAGATTTAGTATATTTTGCTGTCTCTATTTTAGCTCTTGCTATATCACTATATTTTTTACATAAAGGTCACTAATGAGCAAAATTTTTGTAGATGCCTGTTTAGGCAAAGAAACCCCATACACTCCTGTATGGATGATGCGTCAAGCAGGAAGATATTTACCTGAATATATGAAAGTAAGAGCTGAAGCTGGAAACTTTTTAAATCTATGTCACAATCCTAAAATGGCTTGTGAGGTTACTTTACAACCATTAGATATAGTAGGTGTTGATGCAGCTATTTTATTTAGTGATATATTAGTTATCCCTGATGAGATGGGTATGGATTTAGAGTTTATTAAAGGAAAAGGTCCAATTTTTCATGACCCAATTAAAAGTGATAATGATATAGATAGACTTTTAGGAGGCAAAGAGGCATCAGATAGATTATCTTATGTTTATGATACTATTAAACTTTTAAGAGAAGAGTTAGATAGAAGAGGAGATGAAAAGGCTTTAATAGGTTTTTGTGGTGCTCCTTGGACATTAGCTACCTATATGATAGAGGGACAAGGAACTAAGACATATAATATCTGTAAAAAGATGATGTACTCTAACCCTGAACTTTTACATAAAATATTAGCTAAAGTTACAGAGGTAGTAAAATACTATATGGAGTCTCAAATAGAAGCAGGAATTGATGTAGTACAAATCTTTGATAGTTGGGCAAGTGCAATAGAGCCTAGTAAATATGATGAATTTAGTTGGAAATATATGGTAGAGATTGCAGACTATTTAAAATCCAAATATCCTTCTACTCCAATTATTATGTTTCCAAAAGGTGTTCCTGTATTTTTAGACCAAGTTTATGGAAATTTTGATGTATTCGGTGTTGATTGGGGAACTCCAATGGCATTAGCAAAAGAGAAGTTAGGAGATAGGTATGTACTACAAGGAAATATGGAACCTTGCAGACTCTATTCAAAAGAGGCAACAACTGAGTGTGTAACCTCTTTAGCTAATACTATGAGAGATGGAAGACATATATTTAATCTAGGTCATGGAATACTTCCTGATGTTCCTGTAGAAAATGCTATTCATTTTGTTAAAGAGTGTCAAAGATTATCTAAAAGAGATTAGGCTTTAGCGTGTTTTTTAACACGCTATATTTAATCGATTAAGCAAAAAAAAGTTATAATTGTTTAATCTATTAAACAACTAAAACATTACCGTTCTACAAAACTTACTCAAACTTACCTATAGTTAGGTTTGTATGAAATTTGCTTCCTGTTTCAATGATACTGGTTAAAGTTAGAAGTCCAGCTCCTAAATTCATTGCCGTTATCTCCACAGGCG
>Ga0256842_1000375_pt1 | contig 39227 bp, 34 predicted proteins | sample 4559240metaG_FD_185973 | JGI IMG/M metagenome (GOLD analysis project Ga0256842, IMG submission 185973) | Hydrothermal vent microbial communities from Guaymas Basin, Mexico - 4559-240 | ecosystem: Environmental > Aquatic > Marine > Hydrothermal vents | place: Mexico: Guaymas Basin | collected...
AATTCCAAAGAAAACTCCCAAAACATTCCCCACCAAATCATTCACATTAAAAGTTCGCCAAGGGATTAGGTACTGCACTGCCTCTAAGATAAAAGCTAAAAATAGTGCAAGTCCAAAAGCTCTAAACCCTTTTGATTGTCCTGCACCGCTTACTTCTTTATTACTAATGCTCGCTTGTGCTTTTGCCTCACTGCTTATAGCCCCTAAAACAAGCAAAGGAAATAAGGGGATATATACCAATGCGTGTAGGATATAGTCCCAACGGATGCTTAGGATATAGTTATTGTTAAGCGCGGAGTTTGTCCCGTTTATGGGGAGGAGGGTGCCGGCGGTTAAAAGGATTAGGTATGTGTTTCGTATCTTTTTCAAATGTTATTTGCTTCTTGTAAGATGCCCTGCTAGCGGAAAAAGTGGTAAAGTGCCCTTTGGGCGTAAGACGTCTTCGGCGTAAGGTTTCGTGAGTTAGTTTGCTCTGCACGGTTCAAGACTGCTTCGGTCGTGAAGAACTCCACTTCGACAAACTCAGCACAACGCCTCGCAAAATCGTCCATTACATTTCATTTCGAAGGACGATTTTGCGAGGGAGGCCTAAGCCGACCGAAGCAATCTCATCCACCCTACCCAAATCCAACTCCTTTACATTACCACATCCACCCCTTCATCCAAAAGCATCTCCACAAATTGCCGGGTGATTTTCTCATTAGGAATAGATTCGAATTTACTTTTTAAAATAGCTTTATCAAGACGAACTACTGTTCTACCCTTGAGTTTTAGCTCTCGGTATTTATTTTCTGCTTCTTCGGTATTGGCTACTTTATGCAGATTACCCTTGGCGGTGATGGTGCGAGAATCGGCATTTTTACTTTTGCCAATAATCATTCCTACCGCAGCAGTATTATTGGTAATTGGATCGATTAGAATAAACGAACCCGTTATTTTATTGCGTTTATAAGGATCGAAGAAAAGTGGTTTATTAGTGGTTATTTGCACCTTACCAATATCGTTTAGCTTAAAGAAATCTACATTGGAATGTTCCAAGGTATTCACATCTACTCGATAATCGATACTGCTTACAAAGGCACGGGTGCTATTATTGGCATGCTTGATAAAGAATTGCATATCCTTATCCATATCTTTTTCGTCCATCCACACGAGCATGGCTTCCAGCTTCTGACTGATAGTCGGCACATTATCGGGATACACAAACATATCGCCTCTACTAGCGTCAATCTCGTCTTCTAGAGTGATGGTCACCGACTGAGGAGGAAAGGCCTCATCTAAATTGCCATCATAGGTCACAATTTCCTTAATCTTAGACTTCTGTCCCGAAGGAATCGACATAACCTCAGCACCTTGCTTCACAATTCCGGATGCTATCGTAGCAGCAAATCCACGAAAGTGAATATTAGGGCGATTTACAATCTGCACAGGATAACGCATATCATCGAAGTTACGATCGCTACTCACATGCACATTCTCCAAGAAATTAAGCAGAGTCCGACCTTTATACCAAGACATATTATAACTTGTATCTACCACATTGTCGCCTTTTAAAGCTGAGATAGGGAAATAATGCACATCAGGGATATCCAGCGTTGCTGAAAAGTTTTTATAGTCTTCTACAATCCGGTCGAACACCTCTTGTGAGTAATCCTTGATATCCATTTTGTTTACCGCAACCACTACGTGCTTAATTCCCAATAGGGAAACTAAGAAAGTATGTCGTTTGGTTTGCGTGATTACTCCTTTACGAGCATCAATCAGTATAATAGCCAAACTGGCTGTTGAAGCACCGGTTACCATATTTCGGGTATATTGCTCATGTCCGGGAGTATCAGCCACAATAAATTTACGCTTATTGGTTGAGAAATAGCGATAAGCCACATCGATAGTAATTCCCTGCTCACGCTCGGCTTTTAAGCCATCAAGTAATAAGGCATAATCGATCTCACCCCCCGCATGACCCACGCGCTTACTATCACGCTCTAGGTTTGCCAGCTGATCATCGTAAAGTTTTTTACTATCAAATAATAGTCTCCCGATAAGAGTCGATTTTCCATCATCAACTGATCCTGCTGTTAGGATTCGTAATAGTCCTTTTCGCTGGTCTTGGTCTAGGAATTGTTGTATGTCTAGGTTGTTTGTCATATTATATCTTTGTAAAAAAAGGGTTGTAAGGGGTTGTAAAGATTAGTAAAGGGTTGTAAAGATTAGTAAAGGGTTGTAAAGATTAGTAAAGGGTTGTAAAGATTAGTAAAGGGTTGTAAAGGGTTGTTATTTTGAGCCAATTGTTCTAATGTAATTATTTAATTTAACACTAATTGTATCTAATCTCAATTTAAGGTCATGAAAAACTTCATCATCTATTAACTTTCTGTTATTTGCTTTAGTAATCCAAGTAATCGTTTCGAACAAGGAACCTCTTGAATAATAACTAAAATTCTTTCGTTCTTTATAATGATATCTTCCTAAACCTTCACTTAAGTTTGCAGCAATTGAATCAGTTGATCTTACTAATTGTTTTCCTATGGTATCTTTATCAAAATAATTCCATTTAGAAACTAATGAATAAACATCTTCACCTATTGACATAGACAAATTATAAATTTGAAAATCCTCCAGTAACATCTTCTATTTATTTCCTATACTTTACCTTTTTACTACTCCTTACAATCCCTTACTACTCCTTACTACTCCTTACTACTCCTTACAATCCCTTACAATCCCTTACAATCCCTTACTACTCCTTACAATTTCTTACTTCTTAACTATATTTAGAAATACCCCTCCCGTTTCTTCTCCTCCATACTACCATCTTGATCAAAATCAATTACACGAGTGGTACGTTCAGATTGAGTAGTAGTCATCATTTCTTCTACGATTTCCTCGATATTGGAAGCGGTAGATTCTACGGCGCCCGTAAGTGGATAACATCCCAAGGTACGGAAACGCACCATGCGCATCTCAGCCTTATCAGCTAATTCTTTTGGCATACGATCATCATCAACAAGGACTAATGCTCCGTTATACTCAACTACAGAGCGTTCTTTTGCATAATAAAGTGGTACTATTGGTATTTTTTCCAGACGAATGTAGTTCCATATATCAAGTTCTGTCCAATTAGAAATAGGAAATACCCTTATTGATTCTCCTTTATGTACTTTAGTATTATATATATTCCAAAGCTCAGGACGTTGATTTTTCGGATCCCATTGGTGAAATTCATTGCGAAAAGAAAATATACGCTCTTTAGCTCTAGATTTCTCTTCATCACGACGAGCACCACCAAAAGCAGCATCAAAACCATACTTATCCAAAGCGGCTAACAGAGCTTGTGTTTTCATCACATCAGTATGGACCTTTGAACCATGAGTAAATGGTCCAATACCTTTTTCAAAACCTTCCTTATTATATTCTACAATTAAGTCCCAGTTATTCTCCTTAGCATAATGGTCGCGGAATTGTGTCATTTCTTTAAATTTCCACTTTGAATCAATATGCATTAAAGGGAACGGAACTTTTCCGGGAGCAAAAGCTTTTTCCGCTAAACGAACCATTACAGAAGAATCTTTACCAATGCTATAGAGCATAACCGGATTCTCAAATTCTGCTGCAACTTCACGAATAATATGTATCGCTTCTGCTTCTAATTCTCTGAGATTAGATAAATTGTATGAGTTATTCAAATTAAAAAATTTTACTGATTAATAAAGAAATTATTTTATAATCTAGCATCGATAATTTCCTTGGGAAGAATAGATTTTACATCATAAATTATTGATCCGGCATTTTTAAATTTAGCATAGTCAATATGTTTAAACTGATTATGAGAAACAGCCAATATTACACAACCATAATTTTCAAAATCTGTAATTTCATTTATCATATCAATACCAAACTCATCTTTAACATGCTCATAAGATGCCCAAGGATCATATACATCTACATCCATAGAGAAATCTTTTAGCTCATGATAAACATCAATTGTACGAGTATTTCGAATATCAGGGCAATTTTCTTTAAATGTGATTCCTAAAAGAAGAGCTTTAGCATTCTTAACAGGCTTTCCGGCTTTTACCATAAGTTTAACCACTTCAGTAGCAACATAAGCCCCCATAGAATCATTAAGGCGACGACCCGCAAGAATAATTTCAGGATGATAACCAACCTCTTGAGCTTTCTGAGCCAAGTAAAAAGGATCAACACCTATACAATGACCTCCAACCATTCCCGGACGGAAAGGCAAGAAATTCCATTTAGTACCTGCAGCCTCTAAAACCTCCAAAGTATCAATTTTCATAAGATTAAAAATCTTGGCAAGTTCATTTACAAAAGCAATATTTATATCTCTTTGTGAATTTTCTATTATCTTCGAAGCCTCAGCGACTTTTATAGAAGATGCTAAATGTGTCCCTGCAGTAATTATTTCATTATAAAGGGCATCCACTTCTTTGCCGATTTCAGGAGTAGAACCGGACGTAACCTTTTTAATCGTAGTTAAAGTATTAACTTTATCACCCGGATTTATCCTCTCAGGAGAGTAACCAACAAAGAAATCCCTATTCATTTTCTTACCTGAGACCTTTTCAATTACCGGCACACAGTCTTCTTCAGTAGCCCCCGGATAAACAGTAGATTCGTAAATCACTATATCTCCTTTTTTTATTACTTTACCAACAGTAGTAGATGCACTGATTAAAGGTGTTAAATCTGGCCGATTATTTTTATCTGTAGGAGTAGGAACAGCAACAATAAATATTTGTGCATGACGAAGGTCATCAATATTAGTTGTAAAGGTTAAATGTTTTGCGGCAGCTAAATCCTCGTCAGAAGTCTCAAGTGTAGAATCATGTCCTCCTTCTAACTCCTCAACACGAGCTTGATTAATTTCAAATCCTATAACCTTACGTTTCTTGCCGAACTCCACTGCTAAAGGCAAGCCTACATAACCTAATCCTATTACTGCTAAAGTTTTCATATATTTTAAATGTTTATTTTGGTAATATGGAACACCTTATGATAAAAATAATCATTCTCTTGTGTGTTTAATAATTATTTGAATCATCGGTGTTTCATAAATACATATTTTACTATTAAGCTACAAAGATGTATTTTAATACTATCAAGCCCATTAAATTTAGTGTTAAAAAAATCGAATTTATATTGATAAAAGCTGCCTAAACGGCGTAGCTTCGCCACCTTAGTTACATCACCATTTGGTAACGCCCTAATTAGGTGGCTTTTACGAATAAGTTAAAAATGTTACAAATTTAACTTACGCCTCATTACTCCAGAGCAGTATATATTCCGTACTGTTCTTCTCTTGGAGAAATGCTCCTATTTCATTACAGGAAAATAATAAATAACGAATTTTTCGTTTTATCACTTTCTCTGCTTTATTAATTATATCAAGTAGATATGACTTATTAATATCATCTCCTACAAAAACTAAATCTATAATTGTACTATCCTTTCCTTTTGCGAAATCGCCAACCAAAAACACCTTATCTAAGGAACCAATATTATTAATTACCTTATCTAAAATCTTATCGATACCAATTTGTTTAAGCAAAATATTATGGATTTCAGGATATAGAGGATGATTAGTATTTGCTTTAAAAAACTTTTTGTTGCCTCGAAACTCAGATTTAAGCATACCAGCATCTTCAAATTTGTTCAATTCAAGACGTATTCCATTGGTAGAATCACCGAATTCAGACTCAAGATTTCGCAAATAGGACTCTGCATTCTCATTGAGAAAAAATTTTAATAATAGTTTAATCCTTGTTTTTGAAGTTATTAAAGTCTCTAACATAAATATATTTAAAACCGAGCAATATAATTACTCACAAAAATCAATCTCCGTGCAATTAGTTATAATTATAATGCAAATATATAAAGATATGTTGAGAATACAAGCCTAAATAGTATCTATTCTAAAAATTAGGTAAAATACCTATAAAGGACAAAAAATAAAAACAACTATACTCACAAAAGTAAGTTACAACTATACTTCCCTTTTAATTAACTGTTGTAGAAACGAATAAACTTCTTTCTTATCAGATTCATTTATTTCCAACTTATTAAGAATATCTAGAGAATTAGCATATAATTCTTCAATCTTATTTTGAGTAATTTTTTTGATCGAAAGTAAATCATACATATTTAGTACTTCTTTTACCTTTTTTTTGGGGTTTTCAATTTCAAAAGCTTTTTTTAATCTATCTAAATTTTCACCTTTAGCTAATTCAAAAGACTTTATGTAAAGGTATGTTTTCTTATTTGTTAGAATATCATTTCCTATAGGTTTTCCAAAAACATCTTGATCTCCAAACGCATCAAGATAATCATCTCGTAGCTGAAAAGCGAGGCCTATTAAAATACCAAAATCATAAATTTTTTCAATATTATCTTTTGAAGCTTTAGCAGCAATAGCACCTATTTTAAGTGCGGCAGCTATTAGCACAGCTGTTTTAAGCCTTATCATTTTCATATAATCCTCAACTCCAATTCGACTTTCACTTTCAAAGTTCATATCATATTGTTGCCCTTCGCATACTTCTCTAGCTGTTTTATTAAAAGCATGAATCGTATCAACCAATATCTCAGGCTTTGTTTTAGCAACATATTCATAAGCGAGAACAAACATTGTATCACCTGAAAGAATAGCTGTATTAGCATTCCACTTTTGATAAACCGACGGCAAGCCTCTACGTAAAGGAGATTTATCCATTATATCATCATGCAAAAGAGTAAAATTATGAAAGATCTCCAATCCTATAGCAGAGTTATAAACATCTTCTAACTTACCTCCAAATAGCGAACAAGAAATTAAACTCAATAAAGGGCGTAGTCTTTTACCTCCACGTGAAAGAGAATACTGTATAGGCTCGTATAGCTCTTTTGGGTTTGCAATATATTGTCTATTATCAAATAATTCTGAAACCTTTTCTTGTAATTCTTTAATTGTGTGCATAGTATAAAATAATAATAATTGGCAAATATAGAAAAATACTATCTATTAAGAACTTCATCATATGCTCCGGACTCAATTTCGTCCTGAAGTTTTTGATACCAATCTTCTCCATATTTTCTAATTAAAGGCTCTTTAAGCATTTTATAAACAGGCACACCTAATTTAGCGCCGTATTTCAAGGCTGAATTACAAATTGGCCATTGATGATAATTAATGGCATCAAACTCTTCATATTCAGTAATTCTTATGGGATAAAGATGACAAGAAATTGGCTTTTGAAAGTCAATTTTTCCTTCTAAGTATGCTTTTTCTATAGCACAATAAGAGATGCCATTCTCAAAGTAAACAAATACACATTCTCTATCATTAACAAGTGGAGTAACATAATCTCCATCAACACCATAATCAAAAACTCCAATCTTATCTATTACTTCTATTCCCTCTTTTCGCATATATGGAACTATGTCATCAATAGCATCTTCAATAATTCCAATCTCATTCTCATCAAGAGGGGCGCCTTCATCACCCTCGACACAACAATCACCATGACAAGCCTTAAGATCACATAAAAAATGTACTTTGATTACATCTTCCGAAATAATTGTTCTTCCAATATTTATCATTTGGCAAATGTATAAAAATGAGCTTTTATAAATCAATAAATTAAAAAAATATAGCATTACTTGAATGTTGTACTATTTAATATGCTTGAGTCTGGGCTAACAAGGTTCTTTGTCATCAAACTTCCCGATAATTATTTAAAACCCTCATTTTTAGAATCGAGTCATTTGTTATTTATTCTCCGCTTTTAAAAAAAATAAGATTTTCCATAGTAGAAATAGTATTTCCTTCTTTTTTGCCGCAAAAAAGAAGCAAAAAGCTCCCGCTAGGCAAGAATTACTAAAAATAAAATTCTAAAAATAAATAACAATTTTATCTCAAAATTTGATAAAAAAAGAAACAAATACTAATATTGTTTTCATACCTTTGCATACCGAACTATTGTATTATTTTATAAACTTATAACCCCTTAACTCTTAAAAATCATGCCTACACCAACAGTATCAATTTTCTCGGGACATTCAAATCATGCATTAGCAGAAAAAATTGCAAAAAGCTATGGAAAAGACCTCGGAAAAGTCACATTTTCTAAATTTAGTGATGGGGAATTCCAACCTTCATTCGAACAAACAATTAGAGGTCATGATATTTTTATAATCCAAAGCACCTTTGCTCCTACTGATAATATTTTTGAATTACTAATGATGGTAGATGCAGCAAAAAGAGCATCAGCAAGAAAAATTGTAGTTTTAACTCCATATTTTGGATTTGCAAGACAAGACAGAAAAGATAAACCAAGAGTTCCTATTGGAGCAAAATTAATGGCTAATTTACTAACTGCAGCCGGAGTTCACAGAATTGTTGCAATGGACTTACACGCAGATCAGATCCAGGGATTTTTCGATGTACCTTTTGACCATATGTATGCATCAATAATCTTTGTTCCATATCTTAAAAGTCTTAATCTGGATAACCTTGTAATGGCATCACCAGATACCGGAGGGGCTAAAAGAGCAGCTGCATACGCTAAATTTCTAAATACTGATTTAGTAATTTGTTTTAAACAAAGAAGCGGTGCAAATAAAATAGGAAATATGCAAGTAATTGGTGATGTCAAAGGGAAAGACGTTGTTCTTATAGACGATATAATCGACACTGCAGGCACAATTAAAAAGGCCGCTGACCTAATGATTGAACAAGGTGCTAATTCTGTTAGAGCTATGGCAACTCATGCCGTACTTTCAGGTAATGCATATAAAAACATTAGGGAATCGACACTTACTGAACTTATACTCACAGATACAATTCCATTGAAAAATAATAGCTGTGATAAAATAAAAATTCTTAGTACTGCAGATTTATTTGCTGATGTTATCAGACGAATCTCTTTTAATGAATCAATATCAGACCATTTCGAATTTACAACTATATTATAAATCATAAATCCATAAAGATAAAAGCTGTTCATTAATGAACAGCTTTTATCTTTATAGCTATTTCCACATCCTAAAGTCAACACACCAAAGCTCCAATATTCTACGCCAAATCATATACAATAAAGCAAAAAATGAATAAATAAATAGATAATAGTATTTTAATAAATCAAAAACATTACTTTTGAAACTCAATATAAAATATAAGATAATATTTAGCGTTGGTGTTAGAACCTCCCATTATTATTTAAGCTTAAAATCAGTATAAGTAATGAAACTTAATAAATATATATTAAATCTGACAGTCTTAATAATATTATTAGCTACAGCATGTGAATTAAATAAAACTAATAGTAAAGATATTATCGATGTAAATATAAAGTTAAGTAATGCAACCAATAATTACTTATCTATTTATAGAATAGAACCTAAATCTTCTATATTAATGGATTCAGCTTTAGCAACTGAAACCAAAATAAATTTTAAAATAAGCCCCTACCAATCACCTGATATTTATTTACTTAGAATTTCTAGCAATAAATCCCTAATGTTTATCGCAAAGAAAGGACAAAGCATCAATATTGAACTAAACCCTAACACGAGCCCTTTGCAATATAACATTTACAATTCGTTTTCAAGTAATCTAATCAAAGAAAACAATAATATAATAAACACAGCAGTCAAAGAATTTGACAGTATTTACTCAAACTACAGGAGTAGCGAAACAAACTTAAACACATTAAGAATTAAAACTGATAGTAGCTTAAAAGCCATTCAAGAACATTTGTATTTTAATTTAAAAAGAAATATTAAATCACATCCTTCAGATTTATCCTCAATTATTGGACTTTATTCCCGATTTGCAAATTCGTTTATCTTTAATTTAAAGGCAGACTCTTCGCTATTTTATCTGATATCAGACTCATGCTATGCAAAATATCCTAATAACAAACACTCTATTACACTTAAAAATACCATAAACATATCAAAAGAAAACTCAACTAATATCGATATTAAGGAACATTTATTAGATAAAGGAAATGTTTTTAAAGACCTATGTATGCTTCGTTCTGATGAAAATAAATATTGTATATATGATAATACAGCTAAATATAAGATAATATACATTTGGAGGTCGAAGGATAAAGCATTTTGGGATTATAATCCTATATTAAAAAAGATTTACAATAAATATAATAGAAAAACCCTTGATATTATAGGTATTTCGGCAGAAAGAGACAAGCTTAACTGGTTAAATTATTGCACAATGGAAAGATTAAATTGGATTAATTTAATAGCTAGGCCATCACAACTCAATGATATTAATCCAAAAGGAATATTCCCAAGAATATATGTGTTAAACAAAGACTTTGAGATAATTGCAAAAGACCCTAATATTAACGACATTGAAAAAATTATTAAAATATGAAAAATCTCTATTCAATAATTCTCATATTCTCTATTAACCTGATTTACGAGATGCCCGCAAAGGCTCAGGAAGGGAATTATTGGCAACAAGAGGTTGATTATACAATAAGAGTTAACCTAGATGATAAAAGGAACTACCTCAATGCAAATATAAAAATGGTCTATCACAATAACTCTCCCACAACATTAAATTTTATCTACATCCATCTTTGGCCAAATGCATATCGTAGTGATGAAACTGCTCTGTGCGATCAACTAATTAAAAACAACAATACTACTTTATATTATGCTGAATTTGAGAAAACCGGCTTTATCGATAGCCTTGATTTCAAATCCAAGAACAAACAACTACGATGGGAATTTGATTCAAAATACAATGATATAGCAAAAGTTTATCTCCCAAAAGCCCTTAAATCTGGAGATTCAATTGAAATTTCAACTCCATTTATGGTAAAAATACCTTCTTCTGAATTTTCCAGATTAGGTCATAGCAAACAATCATACCAAATTACCCAATGGTATCCAAAACCTGCTGTTTATGACAAAAAAGGCTGGCATCAAATGCCATATCTAAACCAAGGAGAATTCTATTCTGAGTACGGAAACTACAATGTATTCATTACATTACCTGATAATTATAAACTCTGGGCAACAGGAGATCTTATTAATGGCGAAGAGGAAAATAAATGGTTAGATTCATTATCAACAGTAACAAAAGATAAAAAAGAATTTACAGATGATTTGGAGTTCCCAAAGTCTTCAAACATAAATAAAACATTACATTTTTTTCAAGAAAAAGTCCATGATTTTGCATGGTTTGCCGATAAAAGGTATAATGTATTGCGCGATTATGTTCACCTTGAAAACGGTGATAGCATATTAACACAAGCAATGTTTACAAATCAGGAAGCCAAACTATGGAAAAAAAGTTTAAAATATCTAAACCAATCTATATTATTTTATTCTGAAATGGTGGGTAATTATCCATATAAAACTGTTACCGCAGTACAAGGAGCATTAAGTGCTGGAGCCGGTATGGAATATCCTAATATTACAATTATTGGTATTTCAAATACTGATATAAATTTAGAAGAGACTATTATGCACGAAGTGGGACACAATTGGTTTTATGGAATCTTTGGATTTAACGAACGTGATTATCCTTGGATGGATGAAGGTATAAACACCTTTTACCAAACACTTTATATGCAAAAATATTATTCAAATATTAGTCTTTCAGAGAAATTCCTAAAAAAGAACATTTCCCTATTTGGATTAGACAAAATGGATAACTTAGATGCATTATATTGGCCATTACGATTTACTGTTTCTTACAATCTTGACCAAGCAGCAAATCTAGGCGCTGAATTATATACAAAAATAAATTATGGTATTGATATTTATGGTAAAGTACCGCTAATATTCCACTACTTAAGAGCATATATTGGCAACAATGAGTTTGATAGCATTATGCATGATTTTTTTAATGAATGGAAATTCAAACATCCACAACCGGAAGATTTTGCCCTATTTTTTGAAAACAAAAGCGATAAAAATTTAGATTGGTTTTTTAAAGATTTACTCTCTAGCAAAAAACGTGTAGATTATAAAATAGTTTCAACAAAGAAAATCGGTGACTCATTGATAATAATATTAAAAAATAAGGGTGATATAAATTCACCTATTCTTATTACTGCAAAAAATAATATAGGCAACACAACAACAAAATGGATAAATGGATTTTCGAGAAGCACACAAACAGCAATTAAATCAAACGATTACAGTAAAATAGAAATCAACAATAAAAATTTTATGATAGACTTTAATCCCGGTAATAACTACTATTATCCCAATAAAACATTTCATAAAAGAAAGATTCCAAAACTAAAATTAATAACAGCCATTCCAAAAGCTGAAGAAAGTATATTATATTTCTCTCCCATTATTGGCTGGAACAACTACAACAAAACGATGTTAGGAGTTTTATTTACAAATCATTCTATCTTTGAGAAAAAGTACGAATTTGAAATTATGCCATTATATTCATTTAAAGAAAAGGACATAAATGGATTTTTTGCCATCAGACGAAATTTTTATACCAATTCATCAATCCGAAGAATAAGTCTTGGAGTATCAGGCAAAAAATACAATTATATTACATACTTCTACTCAAATTCTTATAACCGATTAGTCCCTGAAATAAAATTCTATTTTAACAATCCTGAAGGGATAACAAAAATAAATCATCAATTAAGTTTTAGGGCGGTAATAGTAGAAAAAGAATACGACAATTATAAAAAGATAAATGACAAAAATATAGCAATACAATCCAAACAATACTACACCATTTACAATTTAAAATACCTCTATCAAAATACCAGAGTTATGGTTCCTTTTGATTTGGAATATAATTTAGAATTCAATAGAGAATTGGCAAAAATGGATTTCACAACAAGCTTTAGTATAAACTATTTAAAGCCCAAAAAATATTTAGAAATGAGATTCTTTGCAGGATATTTACTAAAACACTCTGATAATCCACAGGTAGATTATTCATATAAAATGAGCTCATGGAAAGGACGAGACGATTATTTATTTGACCACACATATTTTGGAAGGTCAGAATCAATGGGACTGCTTGGAGCACAGACAACTATAAGAGACGGAGGATTTTATATTCCAAGTGCACTAGGCCGAAGCTGGGGAATACTTGCATCTGCTAATCTTCGCAGCTCTATTCCTTTCACAAATATTGTAAAACTATATTACAATATTGGCATAACAATGAATCCGGCAAATATGACAGCCAGCAATTATGATAAACTTTTATATGAAGGAGGAGTCATTTTAAGTCTCTTAGATAAAAAATTTGAGGTGTATTTTCCTTTAATTATAGATAAGAATACATCATCATATTATAATATTAATAATTATGAATTTAAGAATAGAATAAGATTCACAATGAACCTAGATTATTTTAACCCATTTAAAATATTAAAAGACTTACATTTGTAGCCAGATATGGAAACAGACAAAAAGCAAAGAATATATTTCTTCTCCGATGTACATCTGGGAGCCCCTGATTACAATAGCAGCCTGGTAAGAGAAAAAAAGCTTGTAAACTTTTTATGTAATATAGAAAAAGATGCTACTGAACTATTTATCTTAGGCGACTTATTTGATATGTGGTTCGATTATAAAAGAGTGGTTCCTAGAGGTTATGTAAGATTATTAGGACAACTTGCAAAAATGTCGGATATGGGCATTAAACTACACTACTTTATTGGCAACCACGACATGTGGGCATTTGATTATTTTGAAAAAGAAATTGGAATAAAAATGTATCGAGAGCCAAAAGTGTTTACTTTTAATAACAAAAAAATTCTATTAGGACATGGTGACGGATTGGGAGAAGGAGAAACAGGATATAAACTTATAAAAAGAGTATTTGCCGGGAAATTAAACCAATGGCTATTTGCCAGACTACATCCTAATTTTGGATTGGGACTTGCAGATCTATTATCAAGCAGAAGCAGAATAGCAAATGGAAATTTTGAAGAAAGTATGGGAAGTTTTGAATCTGAATATCTATATAAATATTGCAAACAAAGACTTAAAGATGAACATTTTGACTATTTTATATTTGGACATAGACATATAGCTTTAGAATATAATTTAGGAACTAATTCCAAATACATTAATTTGGGTGAATGGGTTAAAAAACCACATTATGCATATTTTGATGGAGAAAATATATCCTTACGAAAGTTGAAAGAATAATCTAATTAAGTGCTCCTTGATAAAGATTCTTTAAGGCCTCATCAATTTCTTGATTCATAGTCTTAAGCCCTTTACTTATATATTTAAAAACACCCAGTTTGTGTGCCTCTTCAATAATTTTGCATTTATCCTGAGCCGAAACCATTATTACTTCTGTAAATGGAGACTCCTTTTTAACTTTAAGAAGAACTTCTATTCCAGTTAAATCTCCAAGATCATAATCCAAGAAAATTAAATCCGGCTTAAGATTAACTTCATTAAGAAAATCATTTCCAGAATTAAAAATATATACTTGCTTAAAACCTTTAATAATAAGCTTCCGCTTTAACACCTCCGCAAATAACTTATCATCATCTACAACAAAAATAATTGAATCCATGCATATTAGATTTGTTCTTAACACCTAAAATATTATACCAAAAATCATATATTACTGTTTTTGTGTGTTTTAATATCTATTTCAAAATTTGTTTTTTCTCAAAAAAAATCATTGATTCTAAAATTTGGAAAAATTAATAATTAGTATTATCTTTGCACTGTTAATATTGCTTTATCGGACTAAAACAATTTGTAAATGAACAGCTATAAAATTTTTGTTGTTGAGGATGACCCAATGTATGCTCGAATACTAAGTTATCATTTATCACAAAACCCTGATTATGACATAGAAACATTTGAGTCAGGAAGAGCCTGTCTAAGCAACCTATATAAAAATCCAGACCTTATTACTCTTGACTATTCTTTACCAGACCTTTCTGGTTTAGAGATATTGAATAAAATTAAAGAATTCAATAATGAATTACCGGTAATAATAATCTCCGGTCAGAGTGATATAAATACGGCTGTTAACCTTTTAAAAGAGGGTGCTTATGATTACATCGTTAAGGACGAAGAAGCAAAAAACAGATTATGGAACACTGTTAAGAACATTAAAGAACACACAAAACTGAAGCGTGAAGTTGAAAATCTTCGTGAAGAGGTAGCGAAAAAATACACTTTTAATAAAGGAATTATTGGAAATAGTAAAGGCATAAAGCGTGTTTTTAGCATAATGGAAAAAGCAGCAAAGACAAATATAACAGTTTCTATAACCGGCGAAACCGGTACAGGTAAAGAGGTTGTTGCTAAGTCCATTCATTATAACTCTCCAAAAGCAGACAAACCCTTTGTTGTTGTTAACGTCTCTGCAATTCCAAAAGAGCTAATTGAAAGTGAAATGTTTGGGCATGAAAAAGGTGCCTTTACAGGAGCTGACAGACGCCGTATTGGTAAATTTGAACAAGCAAATGGAGGGACGCTTTTCTTAGATGAAATTGCTGAAATGGCCTTACCAATGCAAGCCAAACTACTTAGAGTTATTCAAGAAAGAGAACTCTCCAGAGTTGGTGGAAATGAAATAATAAAATTTAACACACGGATTATTATCGCAACTCACAGAAACTTACTTGATGAGGTTAAAAAAGGTAACTTTAGAGAAGATTTATACTACAGGCTACTTGGATTACCTATAGAACTTCCTCCTTTAAGAGAAAGAGGTAATGATATTATTCTTTTAGCAAGACATTTTATTAAATCATTCTGTAAAGAGAATCAAATTGAAATATTGAAACTTAGCCAAGAAGCTCAAGAGAAACTTCTTAATTACCCATTCCCTGGAAATGTTAGAGAGTTGAAAGCTGTTATAGAACTTGCAGCAGTAATGGCTATTGGAGATACTATTACTAAGGACGATATCAGTTTCCATAAGATTAACGAGATGAGCGACTTACTATCTAAAGAACTAACATTGGATGAATACAATGCTAAAATAGTAAGTGCTTTTCTTCATAAATATAATGGAAATATAACAGAAGTGGCTGCAAAATTAAATATTGGCAAATCAACAATATACAGAATGAAGAAACAAGGAGTGATAGAATAACTAATCTCCTTGTATCACCTCACTAGATTCAGAAGTGGAATAGTTTGTTTTTATTGCATTACTATTACTTATAATTAGGTAAATACCAATTATTATTAGAATAATCAATAATATAGTTTTTCTTTTTAAAACAACTTTATTATCTATTTCTGGTATCTCATTATCGGCATCCTCAAGCACTGCTTTATCCATTCCAAGAACATCTTTTTGCATAGAAATATTCCTTTCTTGATACAAGGACTTACCGTACTTCTTTTTACTCAAAAATCTACGACTAAAAATAACGTAAATAAAAAGTATAAATCCTCCTAATGCCAGCAGCAGTTCAGGCATTTCATTAGTTGCCCACACTAAATTCAAACACATCATCTAAAAAATGGTTTTCTATTCATTCACCATATTATATAACTTGCTTAAGTCTGGCATTAAAATAATCTCCGTACGGCGGTTTTTTGCTCTTCCCTCCGGTGTTGCATTAGTGCCAACAGGATTATATTTACTTCTACCGGCAGCAGTTATCTTTGCCGGATTAATATTCGAATTATTTACTAATATTCTAACAATTGAAGTAGCTCTTTTGGCACTTAAATCCCAATTATCAGCAAGTTGTCCTTTACCATTATACGGAATACTATCTGTGTGACCCTCAACAAGGATATTAATATCAGGATTGTCTTGAAGAACACTAGCTAGCTTTAAAAGTGCATTTTTACCTTTTGGATTTACAACAAAACTTCCACTTGCAAACATAAGTTTATTTTCCATAGATACGTATACCCTCCCATTTCTATTACTAACAGAAAGTCCATCTTTTTCGAAGCCAACTAGAGCATCAGCAACGCTATTCTTAAGAACTTTCATAAGACTATCTTTTTGTTGAACCTCGGCATTAAGAGCATTATAAGCTGCTTCCTTTTGGGCTAGATTTCCTTGAAGTGCTGCCAATTGTTGACTCAATAAGTCTAATTCCTTTTTACGCTTTGCAAACTCATCCTCTAAAACAGCCAATGAATCTTCTCGTTTTATCAAATCAGTCTGGGATTTCTGTAGTTGAGAAAGAATCCTTTTTGTTTCTGCCTGATTTCCACTAATAAGTTCTTGATTTTGAGCTAATAAATCCTGATAATTCTTATTCAAATTCTTATAACGATCAGCCATAGAGCGATACTTTCGTCCCATAACAGTGGTATCCTCTTTTAAGTTTTTAGCTTGTTGACGATATTTTGCTACTAATGCAGATTTTTCATTGTTTGATATTTGCAGATTCTGATTCTCATCCTTCAATCTACTAATTTCTTGATCAATTTTATCGCGTTTTGACTGAAGTTCCTTATACTTTTTCATACTCACACAACTTCCCAAAAATACGCTAGTAATTAATAATAACGAAGCTAGCTTTATACTAAATATCTTCATAATCAATATTTTATATATTTTATCTTATTAAATTTAAACAAAATCAACAAAAAAACATTTGAGATTAAATCTCTATTAAGATGTTTTAATGCATAATAATACGAATTCAAAAGTAAAATATTGTGTTGTCAAGTACTAATTTCATTTAATAAAATGCTAACACGAATATGTTGATAGAATTAAGGTTGTAACAACACTTATTAACCAAGATTATCCACAAATAATCTTGACGATTAAGCAAAACAAAAAAACTTAATTTTTTTCAAATATTCATCAAAATAATATTTATAACTAAACCACGGAAAAACTTAAATTAATATCCATATTCAAGTATTATTACTAACTTTGTGACTTTATAAATAGTTAATTTAAAACAACACAACATATGTTTAATAAAGAAGTTTACATAGAAAGAAGAAAGCGCTTGCATTCTTCTATATCAAATGGGATTGTATTAATTCTAGGCAATAACGAAGCCCCAATGAATTATCCTGACAATACATATCATTTTCGTCAAGATTCAACATTTTTATATTTCTTTGGATTAAATCATCCTAGCTATGCGGCTATAATGGATTTAGACGAGAATAAAGATATTATTTTCGGTAATGATGTAGAAATTGATGATATTATTTGGATGGGACCACAAGCTTCTGTTGCCGAGCAGGCAAAGGAAGTTGGAGTAGACAACACAAAACCTTTTAACGGCCTTTTTGCATACATACAAAATGCTGTTAAACAAGGAAGAAAGATACATTTCACTCCTCCTTACAGAGCTGATAATATGATTCTTATTGAAGAACTTACAGGAATAAAAGCCAAGGACACTAAAAATGCTGCTTCTGTTGAATTAATTAAAGCTATCGTTTCTTTAAGAAACATAAAAGACAAATATGAGATTGCTCATCTGGACGAAATTATGTCTGTTGGATACGAAATGCATACAACAGCAATGCGATTAGCAAAAGATGGAGCTCATGAACAATATATTACAGGTGCAGTAGAAAGTGTTGTATTAAAACATGGTGGTCATATTTCATTTCCTATAATTCTTTCAAAACGTGGAGAAACACTTCATAATCATTTACATAACAACACGTTAAAAAATGGTGACCTATTATTAGTGGACTGTGGTTTTGAATCTTCAATGGGTTATGCAACCGACAATACACGTACATTTCCTGTTGGTGGAGTATTTACGCAAAAACAAAGAGAAATATACGAAATCGTGCTGGCAGCAAATAATAATGTAAGAGATGCCATAAAACCAGGAATATTATATAAAGACATGCACCTTTTAGCTGCCAAAACCATAGCTTCAGGGATGAAGGATTTGGGTCTTATGAAAGGTGATATTGATGAAGCTGTTGCTGCTGGAGCTCACGCTTTATTTATGCCACACGGACTAGGCCATATGATGGGACTAGACGTACATGATATGGAAGATTATGGCGAAAACTATGTTGGATATAGCGAAGGAATGCAAAGGAGCTCTCAATTTGGAACCGCTTATCTAAGATTGGCACGTGAACTAAAAACAAACTTTGTTTTAACAAACGAACCAGGAATTTACTTTATTCCTGCCCTAATGGACAAATGGAAAGCAGAAAATATAAACACTGACTTTATTAACTTTGATAAAGTAAATGAGTATAGAGACTTTGGAGGAATAAGACTCGAAGATGATATATTAGTTACTGAAAATGGTGGTCGCATTATGGGAGACAAACGAATTCCTATCACTCCTGAAGAATTAAACAACATTGTAGGTAAATAATTTGATTTTTAAAATAAAACATAAAGCCGTTTAGCAAATACTAAACGGCTTTATAAATATATTCTTAGTTAATGAAATATATTATCGCTATATGGGAGTGGTTAATAGCATTCTTATTGTTTATAATATTTCTTCTATGGTTTATGGTGGTTGCTACTATTTGGCCTTATGATAAATATGTTGTTTGGATACGTTCCTTTTTAAAGACATTCTTTAAATTATTATTAATAAGAGTTGATGTTGTGTATGAATCGCCTATTAATTTAGATGACAATCATATTTATATGCCAAATCATGTAAGCATGTTTGATATTCCACTAGTACTATCAACGATTCCACAGAATTTCTGGGGAATACAAGCTGCCAGTCATTTTAAAGTGCCTTTATATGGATGGGTTTTAAAGAAATATGGAAATTTCCCAATAGACAGGTCTAATGCCAGAGCATCCTATAAAACCATGATGAATACTGTAGATGAAATTAAAAAAGGTAAAAGCATTCTCATTTTTCCTGAAGGTACACGCTCAACAAAGCCATCAATGGGATCATTTAAAAAACTACCATTTGTAATGGTAAAAAAAGCTAATGTACCAATAATACCTATGGCATTTATTGGCCTTTGGGAAATAAATAACAAAACATCTTGGTTAATAAAACCTCAAAGATTGAAAGTGGTCTTTGGTAAAGAAATAGATAGAGAAACTATAGAATCTTTGAATGAAGAAGAACTAAAAAGACTTACTAAAGAAAGAATTGAAGATTTAATTAAATCATTTAGCTAAATTCAGATTTCATTTTATCGAGTATTTTTTGAAAGCCAATTTTTAAATTTTTAAAATTTTCTTTTATATCTTCTATATTTTGACTTTTAGCACCGTTCTCTTCAATGTATAAAGCAAAAGGAACAATACTCTTCATACTCCATAACTTAAGAGTACTTTTTAATTTATGAGAAACATCTCCGGCTTTATTCCACTGTTCATTTTCAATTGCAGATTCTATTTCATCAATCATTTGAGGTCCAAGATCGAAAAGCATTAATGCTAATTCTCTAACCTCAGAAAAATTCCCATCCATCATCTGAAGTAGATTTTTTGAGCTATATAAGTCCTCCATTTTAATAAAATTAGTAAGTAATCTTGCAAATGTAATAAATTTTATGAAAGCCCTCTAAAAGTTGCATTTATAATTTACAGACTATTAATAAATCAAATACCCCCTTAAAAATCAAACTCATCAGTAATTTGTTCTACTTGTGTATTATCATTAGAATCATTATTACAGTCGAGATCAACATCTTTTAATGACGCCGGTTTTTCAAAATCACCTTTAGAAATATTAAAAGTTGAATCGGCATAAACCTTCTTCATAAATAAAGCCCAGATAGGGAGTGCCATATTTGCTCCTTGACCTAAATGAGTGCTCCGGAAATGAACAGATCTATCTTCTGCTCCAACCCAAACACCAGCAACCAAATCCGGAGTAAGCCCCATAAACCAACCATCAGAATTATTGTCAGTAGTACCGGTTTTTCCGGCTATTGGATTTTTAAACTTATACTTATATTTAAGTCTAACCCCTGTTCCAGATTCAACAACACCTTTCATTAAACTAAGCATTAGATATGCAGTACGTTGATCCAAAGCATCAGTAGCTTCACTGTGAAAAGTCTCAATAGTATTTCCATTCTTATCTTCAATACGAGTTAGGAAAATTGGTTTTTGATAAATACCTTTATTAGCATAGGTAGCTGTAGCTCCAACCATCTCATAAACAGAAAGACTTGGAGTGCCAAGGCATATTGCGGGTACAGGATCTATATCAGATTTAACGCCCATTTTACGAGCTAATTCAATGACCTTCGCCGGTTTAACCTGACTAATTAAGAATGCAGAAATATAATTTACCGAGTTCGCTAACGCCCATTTTAAGGTAACCATTTCTCCTTCTCTATCATCATCAGAATTTTTAGGAGTATAAGGCGGCTGACCGGCAGGCATTTTGAAACTTACCGGCACATTTGGGACTTTAGTACATGGAGTATAACCAAGTTCTTGCATTGCTGAAGCATAAACAAAAGGCTTAAATGTTGAACCTACTTGTCGCTTACCAACCATTACGTGGTCATACTGAAAATGATGATAATCAATACCTCCAACATATGCTCTGATAAATCCGGTACTTGGCTCTACGGCTAACATTCCGGTTTGAAGAAAATACTTATAGTATAAGATACTATCCATTGGTGTCATTACAGTATCAATATCTCCTTTCCAACTAAATAGTCGCATTGGCACACTGTCCTGAAATGTTTTCAAAATAGAATCTTCAGGTATCTTACGTATATGCATCCAATAATATCTAGGAGACCTCTTCACTGCAGCCATAAGGATTCTTTCTTTTTCCTTTTTACTAATTCTATAAAAAGGCGCATTGGGATATCTCTTTTTATTACTCCAATGCTTAAAAAATGCAGGTTGCAAATCACCTCCAAGATGTTCCTTAACAGCTTCTTCAGCATATTTTTGCATTCTAGAATTTAAAGTAGTATAAACTTTTAATCCATCTCTATAAAGATTGTAAGGAGTACCATCAGCTTTGAAATGAGTGGCACACCATTTTTTCATATAAGACCTCAAATACTCTCTGAAATATGTTGCTGTACCATCTTTATGATCAAGGGGCTTATAGTTTGACATATCCAAGGGCAATAACCTTATAGAATCATATGTTTGCTTGTCGATATAACCATATTTCAACTGTTGTGCTAAAACTACTTCACGACGTTTCTTAGCTCTTTCGTGATTTCTCACAGGATTGTAATATGAAGGAGCACGAAGCATTCCGATTAACATACTAGCTTCTTGTCTATTAAGAGTTGAAGGAGTTTTACCAAAATATGTTTTGGCAGCTGTTTTTATACCATAAGAATTGCTACCGAATGTAACTGTATTAAGATACATTGCCAATATCTCATTCTTGGTATAGTTATACTCTAATTTTGTAGCTATTACCCATTCTTTAAATTTCTGCACCACAACACCAAGTTTAGAAACTTTACCTCTAGGAAATAGGTTTTTGGCGAGCTGTTGAGTTACAGTAGAACCACCACCTGCATGCTGACGAAGTATTACACCTTTAAACACTCTCAATAAAGCACGTAAGTCTATCCCGCTATGTTCATAAAAACGCGCATCCTCTGTTGCAACTAAAGCTTCTACCAAATATGGTGATAAATCATCAAAGTGTACATTAGAACGGTTTTCAATATAATATTTACCTATTAAAACTTGGTCGGCAGAATAAATTTCTGAGGCAAGATTACTCTTTGGATTTTCAAGCTCTTCGAAACTGGGCATAAAACCAAGCCAACCAGCAGAAATTGAGTAAAAAAGCAATACCAAAAAGGCAATACCACTAAAAAATATCAACCATAAGATACGCAATATCCTACCAATACTAGATTTAGCTTCTTTTTTCTTTTTTATAACTTTGTCTTTCATTCAGCAAGTAAATTATTTCAAGATATCAATCTATTGTGTTCTCTCTATTCTAATTCCAACGGATTTAATACCCATTAATTGTTTTTTCCTCATTGCTTGTTCAATGCAAATATGATAATTACCACTCATTGGAAACCTACCTCTTTTACGAAATAGAACCTGTTGATCTTTATTTTTTCCCATTCCTTTACCTAGCCATTTACCATTTCTATCAGCCAGAAAAATCTCTAAAGTATCAATCGCTTTTCTTCCATCAGGAAAATGAATTTGCATAAAAAAATAAATATTAGAATACTCATAATCAGTAGTATTACGCAAATTAATATACATATTGTAGGGATTAATTGTATCCGTAACTTCAAAATTAAAATGCAAAGTATCATCACTACTCCATAATTGTGGAGTTTTTTCATTATGATCGTAAAAACTCTGTGAATTACAAGAAATTAATACCACTAAAATACTGATACTAGTTAAAAAAAATAATCTTTTATATCTACTAATAATACTATTCATTAATATTAATTTTTCTCATAATTATTATTAGCCTTTTTGCGTTTTCTGTTCTTATTTTTAGATTTTCTCTTATTTCTATTATCAGAATTAGATTTAACATCTACCTTATCCCCTTTATTCTCAGCCTTAGCAATCTTATTCTTTGAATCATTATTATTTCTTCCAGAATTATTCTTAGATTTATTGTTTCTATTCTTACGTTTCGAATTTCTCTTATTAGATTGTTTATCTTTTTTATCGAAACGTGTTAAATCATCTTGTCCTATAACATTATCATATTTTACTTCCTGTTCTTTAGTATCAGTATAGATATCAAATGAATCCGGGTCATTACCTTTAGCATTCATTTCCTGAATTTTTTTAACATCATCTCTATGAATAGGAATATAATTTGAAGGGTTGTCTTTAGGAGAATACCACATCATTCCACTAAGAATATCCATTTTTTGGAAGAAAGCTTCACCAGATTTTGTTTTCAAATTTCGCTGTGTAGGAGGGAACTTTTCAGCTTCATCTTTATAATTATCATTTTCAAAATTCAAGCAGCATTTGAGTTTACCACATTGACCGGCAAGTTTTTGAGGATTCATAGACAGTTGTTGTGTGCGCGCCGAAGTTGTAGAAACAGATTTAAAATCTGTCAACCAACTACTACAACATAGCTCTCGTCCACAAGACCCAATTCCTCCAAGGCGACTAGACTCTTGTCTAACTCCTATCTGCTTCATTTCTATCCTTACGCTAAACTTTTCAGCAAGAATTTTAATTAATTCCCTAAAATCGACTCTCCCTTCAGCAGTATAATAAAAAATAGCCTTTGTGCCATCTCCCTGATACTCAACATCATTTATTTTCATTTCAAGGCCTAACTCATCAACAATTATGCGAGTTTGAATCATTGATTTCGTTTCCAATGAAGCAGCATGAGTCCATTTCTCAATATCGCTATTTCTAGCTATTCTGTAGATTTTTTTAATGGAAGGATCTTTAGGGTCAACTTTTTTCTTCTTCATCTGAAGACGAACAATTTCACCACTCAGACTCACTATTCCTATGTCGTGACCAGGGCTAGCTTCTACCGCTACTATATCGCCTGTTCTATATATTTCACCTTCGGAAGCACGAAAAAAATCTTTACGATTGTTTTTAAACCTAACTTCAACAATATCAAAGTAACGTTTATCACCTACAAAATTAATATCGGCTAAATAATCGTAAGCATCTAGTTTACAACAACTGTGCTGGTTTATATTTTCGTTCTTCTGATTAGCTACAGGTACATGACAGCACCCTCTTGATTGAAAAGCATTATTCTCAGAATACATTTGTTCTATGTTAATTATATATATTATTCTCCATGAAATTTAATTAAATCATGGATACGTATCAATTGACAAAGGTAATAAAAATGGCAAGTAATGCTAAAATAATATTTTGACATAATCATATTCAGCGCAAACGCATTTAATTTTTTAAGAGTTTCTCCATATAATCATTTTTCCATTAATAAAATTCCTTTTACGTCTTATGCTAACTCCTCTATTCCTAGTCGTTAACATATTGATAACTACCAAATTAATACAGGTAATATTCTTTATAACATTGCCGGCTCTTTTGTATCGGTAATCTTTGTAGAATATTATACCGATTTATACAAAAGCAAAGAAAATTGTATAAATAAGTAATGAATAGCAGAATACAATACAGGAAAAACCTCCCGAAACAAGTTGATTTAAAAAATCTCAAATTGGAGTGTTTTAAAAATATTCAAATTTATTAACCTCAGTTTTACTAAATCGCCAGGATTATTTGTGAATAACCCGGGTTAATTAGCCCCTATAATTCTTTTTTCGATGTTAGATGTTGAAAAACCTTCCAGAAAATCCAAAGTTTCTACTTTACCTCCATTTCCAGTAACTACATCATATCCAACAATATTTTCAGCCTTATAGTCACTACCTTTTACAAGAATATCAGGAATTATTCGACTTATTAGATTTATTGGAGTATCCTCATCAAAAAGAATTACAGCGTCCACAAATTCCATTGCCGCAAGTATTGTCAAACGTGAATATTCATCTTGAATAGGTCTGTGTTTTCCTTTAATAGCGCTAACAGAACGATCAGTGTTAACACCTATAATAAGCTTAGACCCTAAATCTTTGGCTTTAGATAAATAATCTATATGTCCTTGATGAATAATATCGAAGCAACCGTTGGTGAATACAATTCTCTCATTAGCTTTTTTCCAATTAGCAATAAGATTATCAAGTTGAGAGTAATTAATAATCTTGGATTTAATTTTTTGATGATAACTCATTGGTTTTCTTTTTATTTAGACTAACGTAAATAAGTGATGCAGCACCAAAAACAATTATCATTAATGTTTGTGCGCTCCAGGTAATCCAACCGATAGCATCTCCATAGCCTGAATCTTTTGTAATACCATAGAGAACTAATGTTTGTGCAACTATTACAGGATAAAGGCCTATACCTCCGGGAGTAATCATAATACCTATTGAACCAAGTACAAGCACTGTTAATGCGGCGCTCATACCCAAGCCACTTGTTTCTGGTAAGCTAAAAAGACATGTATAAATCATTAAGAAATAAAATAACCATATCAATAAAGAATAACTAATAAACAGAAAGGGATTTTTAATTTTAGAAATACTTTTAAGCCCTTCCCAAACTCCTAATAGCATTTTAAAAATCTTTTGAAATAAAGAACTTTTCTTAATTCTTTTACCAAAAACAAAATATATAATAACACCAATAATTACTGTCGCAAGCAGCAATTTACCAAAAAGCATATCTACTGATATAAAGGAAAATTTCTCGTTAATAGCAGGATAAATATGGGTTCTTACATATTCATCAAGTCGCTTGTATTCTACCAGAAAGGTAATTAAGAACAGGGAAAAGAAAAGAACCATATCAATAGAACGTTCAACAATTACAGTTCCAAAACTTTTGTTTACAGGTATCCCCTCTTCTTTAAAGAGAATGCTACATCTGGCAACTTCTCCCGAACGCGGGATGCCCAAATTAGCAAAATATCCTATCATTACAGCAAGAAAACTTGTTTTAATACTTGGATTATATCCCATCGGTTGAAGTAATATTTTCCATCGGATAGCACGAGTGATATGACTAAGGATTCCAATAAAAATAGAGAATAAGACCCATGAATAGTCAGCCAATTTAAAACTATTAATAATATCTTCTTTAGCTTGAGGACTAAGATCTTTAAGCGACAAATAAATAATAAATACACCAAGACCTAGTGCAGAAACTAATTTAAGAATGGGAATAAGTTTCTTTTTCAAAATTATTGAGGTTTATTTTCATCTGTAGGGAAAATAATTGCAGCCTGATGTTTTTTAGCTTCTTCAAAATCTACACGTGCGTAAGAGACAATAATCAAATAATCATCAACTTGTACTTTTCTAGCCGCAGCACCATTAACACCTATAATGCCACTTCCTCTTTCTCCCTTAATAACATAAGTGTCGAAACGTTCGCCATTATTTATATCAAAAATATGCACACGCTCGTTTTCAATAATATCCACAGCATCCATTAGATCTTCGTCTATGGTAATGCTTCCAATATAGTTTAGATCGGCTTGAGTGACCTTAACTCTATGGATTTTAGATTTTAATACTTCTATTTGCATAAGGCTACAAAATTACTAATTATCTATAATATTTTGTCTTTTTTTTATTTCTATTTTATTATCTGGTTTTTTAATATAAATAGTTACCACATACAATACTTAAACATTTGTATAGTAATGTATTAAACCGTGTATTACGAACGTGAATTTTATAATATTTAAATAGAAAAATTATATTTTTTAAAAAAACATTACGTTTTTTCAGTTATTATTGACCAAAATATTATTTCATTGCCTGTTTGCTTACCTAAATTAATTAACTCAGATACCAAGGAATTTATACTTTAGAACTTAATATTATCATTTAATAAACTCAATAAAACATCTACAATTACTCCAATTTTGAATAAAATCAGCAGCTCTGTAAATTTGTGTTATTAATATCGTGATAAGGAAAATAGAATCATAAATTTCTGTACTTTTGTCGATTAATTTTTTATAGAATATAAATGAGTAATGGAAGCAGATAACGAAAAGTCGCTAAATTTTATAGAACAAATAATTGAAAAAGATTTGTCGGAAGGGAAAAACAGCAATAGAGTACACACTCGATTCCCTCCTGAGCCTAATGGCTATCTACATATTGGACATGCTAAGAGTATATGCCTTAACTTTGGATTAGGTAAAAAATATAATGGAAAAACTAATCTACGATTTGACGATACCAATCCAACAAAAGAGGAGGATGAATACGTAAAGAGTATAGTTGAAGATGTAAAATGGTTAGGCTTTGATTGGGATGGAGAAATATGCTATACTTCTGATTATTTTCAACAACTATACGACTGGGCAGTGAAGCTAATAAAAGAAGGTAAAGCCTATGTTGATGATCAGGATTCTGAAACCATTAGTGAGCAAAGAGGAACCCCTCAAAAACCAGGTATAGAAAGCCCATTTAGAGCTAGGACAGTTGAAGAGAATTTAGACCTATTTGAGAGAATGCATGCAGGAGAATTCGAAGATGGAGCCAAAGTGCTTCGTGCTAAAGTGGATATGAGTTCTCCAAATATGCAAATGCGTGACCCTGTAATGTATCGAATTATGCATGCTCACCATCACCGTACTGGAGATAAATGGTGCATTTATCCAATGTATGATTTTGCCCATGGACAAAGTGATTATATCGAAAAAATTACTCATTCAATCTGTACATTAGAATTTGAAAATCATAAACCTTTATATAATTGGTTTTTAGACCAAATAGCAGAAGGAGACCGTCCTCAGCAAATTGAGTTTGCAAGGCTAAATCTCAATTACACTGTAATGAGTAAAAGAAAACTCTTGCAATTGGTAGAAGAGAATTATGTTAATGGTTGGGATGACCCTCGTATGCCCACAGTTTCAGGACTTAGGAGAAGAGGTTATACTCCTGAATCTATCCGAAATTTTGCTGATAGAATTGGAGTCGCAAAACGCGATAACGTAATAGAATACAGCCTGCTAGAATTTTTTGTAAGAGAACATCTTAATAAAATAACAGATAGAGTAATGGCTGTTTTGGACCCAGTAAAACTCACCATTACTAATTATCCGGAAGGGAAATTCGAAGATTTAGAATTGATTAATAATCCTGAGGATGAAAATAGCGATAAAAGGAATATCCCTTTTGGCAGAAATCTATTTATCGAAAAAAACGATTTTATGATTGATGCTCCTAAGAAGTTCTTCCGCCTGACACCAGGTAAAGAAGTAAGACTTAAAGGTGCATATATTATTAAATGTGAAGATTATATTACCGATGACAACGGAAATGTAACCGAGATACTATGTACGTACGATCCTGAAACAAAGAGTGGAAGTGGTGTAAGTAGAAAAGTGAAAGGAACACTTCATTGGGTTAATGACGAGAAATGTATCAATGCAGAAGTTAGACTTTATGATAGACTTTTTACTGATGAAGATCCTCTTGGGCATAAAGATGTTGACTTTAAAGAATTTATTAATCCGAAATCTTTACAAGTATTACCTAATTGTAAGTTAGAACCACATTTAGCTACTGCTAAACCTGAAGATAAATTCCAATTTATGAGATTGGGATATTTCTGTGTTGATAAGGAAAGTACTTCCGAAAAACTTATCTTTAATCGTACTGTTTCTTTGAAAGATTCATGGGCAAAGAAAAAGAAATAAAATATTATGTCAATAAACATCTCAAATATTAGCAAGGTTTATGGCCAACAAAAAGCTTTAGACGACATTAGCATTAATATTGAAAATTCTGAAATAGTAGGGCTTTTAGGTCCAAATGGAGCAGGAAAATCTACTCTTATGAAAATCATAACAGGATTTATTCCACCCACTTCCGGGAATATAAAAGTTATGGGATATGATATTTTTGAAGAACCTCTGAAAGTAAAAAACAGTATCGGTTACCTTCCGGAAAGCAATCCTCTATATCATGAAATGTACGTGAGAGAATATTTAGAATTTGTTGCTGGCATTTTTAAAATTAAGAATAAAAAAGAACGTATAAAAGAAATAATAGAGCTAACAAAACTCACTAACGAGCAACATAAAAAAATTGGCGCTTTATCAAAAGGTTATAAGCAAAGGGTTGGACTAGCTCAAGCTTTTATACATAATCCTGACGTGCTTATACTTGATGAACCAACAAGTGGATTAGACCCAAATCAGTTAATTGAAATAAGAAACCTTATTAAAAAAGTTGGTGCTACTAAAACAGTACTATTCTCCTCTCATATAATGCAAGAAGTTGAAGCCGTATGTGATAGAATCATTATTATTAATGAAGGTAAACTTATTGCCGATAGTCCGAAAAGCGAAATTCAAAAGCTATGGAAAGATAAAGAAGTTGTAATTGTGGAGTTTAAAGAAAATATTAATGAGGTGCAATTAAAAAATATTTCCGGAATAAACAATATTGTAAAAATGGAAAATGGAAAATGGAAAATAACTGTTGATAATCAAAGTGATATCCGCCCACTTATTTATGATTTCGCAAAAAACAACAACCTTACATTAATAGGATTGCAATCTGAAGAAATAAGTTTAGAACATATATTTCAGAATCTAACCAAATAAGCTTTTTTATTCTTTAATTTTTTAATAATAATTTTAATTAATAATCGTTGCATTATCATTATGGACTTAATATGAAGCATTTTTACATTCTATTAATATCAGGACTTTTATTGGCTAGCTCATGCGAGATTATCAACCCGGATGAAGATATGCCTGCTAAGATTTCTATCAATTCTGTCTCATTTAAAGCAGAACCAATGCAAGGTACTGATTCTGTGGACATCCAAGACATATGGATATATAGTGACAATGATTTAGTAGGAGCATATCAAATTCCTTTTACTATCCCTATTCTTGCCAATGGAAATCATAATTTAACAATTCGACCAGGGGTAATCCTCAATGGTATAGCTGCCACAAGAACCATAAATCCTTTTTATACTAGTATAAATAAAGTTATAAACTTAGTACCAGGAGAAATATTTTCTTTTTCTCCAACTTTTAAATATGTTGACGGTGTAGTTTTCCCATGGAACTCCAAAGGAGAAGAAGATTTTGAAGAAGGAGGAATAAGTATTGACTCTGTTTCCGGTTCTTCAACTAAGATAAGAAAAAGCAAACTAGATGTTTACGAAGGGGATTACTCTGGAGAAATAGATTTGGATGCCGGACATAAAACATATAGAGGGCAAAGTTCAAAAGAATTTAATTTACCAAAAAGTGGAGCTTATGTCGTGATGGAAATGAATGTAAAAAACACACAAACACCACTTTATATTGGAATGTATGTATATCTACCCGGAAACACAGTTAGAGATGTTAGTCATATGATGGTTAATCCAACAACAAAGTGGAAAAAGCTTTATGTGAATTTTACAGAACTAGTAAGCTACTATCCTAATGCTAAATCTTATAGAGTTTCTTTTAAAGCAGACTTAGGATCATTAGATTCTGCTAAAATATTTATAGATAATATTAAAATAATGCATTTCTAATGAACAATAAATTACAGACCATAAAGTATTTATTAGCGGATTATTTATCGGCAACTATTGCTTGGGCTCTGTTTTTTGCTTATCGTAAACATAGTTATTCTCCCATTGAAGATAATTTAAAAGAAGTTATTCTTAATGATTCCAAATTTTACTCCGGACTTTTGATAATCCCTGTTTTATGGGTGCTATTTTATTTATTCTTAGGTAATTATAAAGCCGTATATCGCAAATCAAGAATTAGAGAACTTGGATTGACATTTATGAGTAGCCTTATTGGAGTTTCCCTAATCTTTTTTGCAATAATATTAGATGATTATGTACATAGCTATAAAGAACTTTATGTATTTGCTATAGTGTTATTTATAATTCACTTCTCGTTAACAGCTTTTTTTAGATTGATTATTACTACCATCACAGTAAGAAAAATTCATAATGGAGATATCGGATTCAAAACACTTATTGTTGGAGGTAATGGAAATGCTACTTCCATTTTTCTTGATATTTCAAACCAATATATTTCTTCAGGAAATAAATTTATGGGTTTTGTACATGTAAATGAGGCTGATAACTATAAACTCGCTCAACATTTACATCATTATGGACATTTTTCAAAGATGGATGAAATTATTGAAAAAGAGAAGATTGAAGAAGTTATTATTGCAATCGACCCCAGCGAACATACTAAAATAAAAAGTATTATTACTACTCTGCGAAACAGTAAAGTAGTAATAAAAATCATTCCCGATATGTACGATATAATGCTAGGATCTGTTAAAATGACAGCTATTTTTCAAGCTCCGTTAATTCAGATATATCCCGACATCATGCCTTATTGGCAAATTGTTCTGAAAAGATTAATGGATATCGTTTTATCAATCATAGCAATTATTTTATTATCACCTCTGTATATCTTTACTGCTTTAGGTGTTTATTTTACTTCTAAAGGACCGATATTTTATTCTCAAGAAAGAATTGGAATTAACGGAAAGCCATTTAATATGCTTAAGTTCAGAACTATGGTTGAGAATGCAGAAGAAAATGGGCCACAACTTAGCTCCGAAAATGACTCTCGGATTACTCCTTTTGGTAAATTTATGCGCAAAGTTAGACTTGACGAAATACCTCAGTTCTTTACTGTCATTAAAGGAGATATGAGTATTGTGGGCTATAGACCCGAAAGGCAATATTTTATTGACCAAATTGTAAAAGTGGCTCCACATTATAAGCTTTTATTGAAAATAAAACCCGGTATTACTTCTTGGGGACAGGTAAAATATGGTTACGCAGAAAATGTTGAGGAAATGGTGGAAAGATTGAAATATGATATTCTTTATCTTGAGAATATGAGTATCTCTGTTGATATTAAAATATTGTTCTATACTATCATTATTGTTCTTACAGGACGAGGAAAATAGCATTTAGTTTTTATTCTTTAATTACGAAATATTTTCCATATTTTCAAAGCTAACCTTTACATATTTATTAATAGTCTGAGTTATATCCATTTGATTTTTTTATAAATTAGCCTCTTTTAATTTACAATTTAAATGTAATGAAATCATTTATAACTTTATTGATAGTACTATTTGCCACAGTTTTATATTCTCAACCACAAAATATAATGATTGGCACCATAGGAAACCCTGTAGAACCATCCATATTTATCAATTCAAATAATCCGGCAATAATAATGGCCGGAGCTAATATCGATAAGGTTTACATAAGTACTGATACCGGCCGTACATGGTCTTTTGATACTCTTAAATCCAATTCTGGAGTTATGGGAGATCCTTGCATTACCTCCGATACTGCCGGAAATTTTCTTTTTCTTCATCTTTCAAATCCCCCTTCTGGAACAGGACATTGGATAGATAGAATTATTTGTCAGAAATACAATTTGCAGCAAAACCAATGGACAATTGATACTTTTATGGGGCTTAATGGAGGACCTGATTATGCACAGGATAAGGAATGGATTGCTATTGATAAAACAAATAACAATATGTATGTTACTTGGACTCAATTTGATAAATATAACACCAGTAATCCTGCCAAAAAAAGTAATATCCTATTTTCAAAATCTACTGATAACGGAGCCTCATGGTCGGTAGCAAAAAGAATAAATCAAACTTCCGGCGATTGTGTAGATAGTGATAACACCGTTGAAGGTGCTGTTCCTGCCGTGGGACCTAATGGCGAAATTTATGTTACTTGGGCAGGACCTGATGGACTTGTGTTTGATAGAAGTATCGACGGAGGAAACACTTGGCTCGACACCGATATTGTCATAACATCAATACCAGGAGGTTGGGACTATGATATTCCAGGAATTAGCCGTTGCAATGGTCTTCCAATTACTGATTGTGATGTGAGTGGAGGTCAATATAATGGAAATATTTATGTCAACTGGAGTGATCAGCGCAACGGAACCGATAATACTGATATTTGGGTTGTAAGTTCTTCTGACGGTGGTAACAATTGGACATCCCCAATTCGTGTTAATAATGATACTACTCAAAATCATCAATTCCTTACTTGGATGGATATTGACCAAAATACCGGCTTTATTTACTTTGTTTTTTATGATAGACGCAATTATAATAATAAACTTACAGATGTATTTCTAGCTGTTTCGAAAGATGGTGGTCAAAGTTTTGAAAACTATAAAATTAGTGAGTCTCCTTTTATACCTACATCAAATGTTTTCTTTGGAGATTATAATAATATCTCTGTGCAAAATGGAATAATAAGACCTATTTGGACTAGATTCGACGCTAATAATCATCTATCTATCTGGACTGCTATTATTAATCCTGAAACTAATTTATCAATACAAGATAACTCAACGGATATACAAGAAATATCATCTTCTATATATCCAAATCCAAGTGATAATATTATTTATTTTTCATTTAAACTAAAGCATACAGATGTTGTTAGTCTTGATGTTTACGATATTAAAGGTAGTTTTATAACTAGAATTATTGATAATAAAAAATATAAGCAAGGAGAGTATATTCAAGAATTAAATGTAAATAAATACAAGCTTAGCCATGGTGTTTATCAATTCAATTTTACCGCTAGCAACAATAGTTTTAGTAAACAGTTTATAATCAAATAAAACATCTAAGGGAGTTGCTAAATACTATTAAGTGAAATTTTATATTTAGCTTTATTAATATATAAATATTGATTTAGCATAGTCGTGACCATAGGACCCAATATTTATAACACCAATGCCAGAAAGGGTATCATTATAGGCTTTAATGTCAAGCTGAACAGGCTGTTCAAAGGTGTGAATAAATTGTCCATTATCATCGGTATATCCAATGATTTCTACATCACCTTTTGTCATTTCTACACGTACATCTGGCATAACAACCATAGTGTCTGACATTAATTTTACAGTAATAACAGCTTCCATACTCCTATTCTTTCGGCAAGAATAAGTAGTTATTATTCCACCAATTATGATGAGAACAAGTAAAATTCTTATATGTAATTTTAACTTTTTCATAGACTTTATACGTACTGACAAAAGTAATTATAAAAAGTTTGCCTGAAATAAAAAATTATTCAAGTCCAATATCATATTTATTAGCATAATCTTCTGCTTGAGAATAAAAATTATTCAATATTACGTCTAAATTTTTATTCATTTGTGGATAATATTCATTTAGTCTATCTATATCCTTTTCATTTACATCTTCCGCTTCAATAATCTCTATTAAAACAGGTACTGCCTTTGAAAGTTCCAATTGATATAAATTAAAAAGCTCTATAGTAGTATTTAACAATGCTTTATTATCTTTATATATTTCTATATTTTCTAATCTTTTCCTCTCTTTATTTATAAAATTTATTATCTCATCATAACTATCTCTCAGTTTAATAGTATCATCATTATAATCAGTAATATTATTTGATAAGTCTTCTTCTGTTTGCAAATGATACTCTATTTCTTTCTGTAATTTAGTATCGAAGTCTATAAGTTTCATCACTGAACCAAAAATATCATCAAAGAAAACTATTTCAAGCTTTCTATCCTTACAGCCATCCATATAATAAGTATCCATATAATTATTTATTACAGATTTAATTAATATACAAAAGTATATTATTAACAAATCAAATTTTATATTTTTATTTACACAAAAGCATATTTCTATCTCTGGTTAAATTTTAAATATTTTTGCAACACGGCAAGTACATAAAGTTCAATTTACTTTGGTTATTATTTTTTTTCAATTAGTTACAGTCATTTTTACACTTAAAAAGCCATTTTTATATATCAAAAGATTATATCTTTGCTATATCTAAAACATAGACTTCACTAATATGGATTATTCTATTCATCCTCGGGATATTAAGCAAGAAGAGGTAAAAGAAAATATTAAATTCTTACAACTTTTATCAGAAAAGTTTCCCAATATAGAATCTGCTAGTACAGAGATTATTAATCTTGAAGCTATTCTAAATTTACCAAAAGGAACAGAACATTTCCTTTCCGATATTCACGGAGAATACGAAACTTTTAAGCACGTTTTAAGCAATGCTTCCGGTGTTATCAGGCGCAAGATAAATGAAGTTTTTGGCGACAGATTAAGTAAGCAAGAACGACAAGAACTTGCCACACTTATTTATTATCCTAAGAGCAGGTTGAGTATTAATCGTAAAGAAATTAATGGCGATATTGGTAAATGGTATGAAAATAAATTAATGCTTTTAATTGAAATTACTCGCATATTGGCATCGAAATATACTCGTTCCAAAGTACGTAAATCTTTACCTTCAGACTTTCAATATATTATCGAAGAATTATTAAATGTAAATGAAAATCTAGTAAATAAAGAAGCTTATTTTTCAGCTATTCTTAAAAGTATTATTGACCTTGATAGAGCTGAAGACTTTATCTTTACATTAAGTAAATTAATACAACATTTAGCAATAGACAGGCTTCATATTGTGGGCGATATTTTCGATAGAGGACCCTCTCCCGATAAGGTAATGGATGAATTACTAAAACATAAATCTGTAGATATTCAATGGGGTAATCATGATGTGGTATGGATGGGAGCAGCAGCAGGCAGCTTAGCTTATATTGCTATTGTAATTAGAATTAGTGCGCGATATGATAACCTTGATACTTTGGAAGATGGCTATGGGATAAATTTGCATCCACTGATAAATTTTGCTTCAGAAGTATATGGTAACGATAAAGCAGACCTTTTTGTACCTAAATCCGGTATCGAAAACCTTAGTAGAAAACAACTAGCTCTTATAAAGCAAATTCATAAAGCCATTAGCATTATTCAGTTTAAATTGGAAGGACAAATAATCAAGAGAAATCCTCATTTTAAAATGGATAGTAGAACTATTCTGGATAAAATAGACTATAAAAAAGGAACTGTTATTATTGAAGACAAGGAATATTCTTTATTAGATAATTATTTTCCAACTATCGACCCTTCAAATCCATTTAAATTGACTAATGCTGAGAAGGAAGTAATGAATAAATTACAAGATTCTTTTATGCGAAGTGAAAAATTACAAAGACATATTACTTATCTCTATAATAAAGGTAGTATGTATTTGAAATATAATGGTTTATTACTATTTCATGGTGCTATTCCTTTAAATGAGGATGGAAGTTTCAAAGAGTTAATTTGGGATAACAAAAAATTAAAAGGAAAGAAATTATTAGATTATTTCGATGATATAGCTAGAAAAGCTTATTATTTAAGAGAAAAAAATAATTTTAAAACAAAGAGTCGTGATACTCTTTGGTATCTATGGTGCGGTCCCGACTCCCCACTATTTGGTAAAAAGAAAATGGCAACTTTCGAAAGATATTTCTTAAAAGAGAAAGAGACGCATGCAGAAGATCGTAATCCATACTTTAACTATCGTGATGAAATAAACGTGGTGCAGCATATTTTATCAGAATTTGGCTTGGATCCTAATAAAGGGCATATTGTAAATGGCCATGTGCCAGTAAAAGTAATAAAAGGAGAAAACCCTATTAAAGCTAATGGGCAATTAATAGTTATCGATGGTGGAATGTCTAGAGCATATCAGAAAATTACCGGAATAGCCGGCTACACACTTATCTACAATAGCTTTGGCCTTGTCTTGGTTGCCCATCAAACTTTTGAATCGCAGCTATCAGCTATTACCGAGGGGAAAGATATGGTGTCTGATGCTAAATATTTGGCCAAAGTAAAAACTAGAAAGCGCGTTGCTGATACTGATATTGGAACAAAACTTAAAAGCGAAATATACGATCTAAAACTTTTACTTGCTGCCTATCATTATGCGCTTGTTAAGGAGAAGAAATAATTTATATATTTGCCAAATCATATTAATTGGGGGATTAGCTCAGCTGGCTAGAGCGTTTGACTGGCAGTCAAGAGGTCATCGGTTCGACTCCGATATTCTCCACGTTGATTTACAAGCACTTATAGAATTTTTCTGTAGGTGCTTTTTTGTTAGGTACCAACAAAAGTACCAACAATTAGAAAGTTAAGGAGGAATTATTTAGTAATTAACCTTCGGTTTTGTGCTTCTTGTATGATAGGTTCAAGTCGTAAACCCTTAACGGAAGTATGCCTAATAAAAGGCATTGTTTATGTTAAAAAAAACTTTTGACAAAGATACGATAATTTAAAAAACTAGGTTTTAGAATATTTGAGACCAAATTACCCTATTGAGGTTGCTAATGGGATTGCAAAAGAGAAGAGAAGATTTGGAGTTGGTGGAAAAAAGGAGGCTTATTGATGATTAGATAATTTGTCATCCAAACCATCTACTTACTTAAACCCAATCGCTTTCCTATCAATCAAATTACTTTGATTATCCTCAGTATTAAATAAATCCCCAATCCTAATTGGTTCTTTACCATCATAAGATATATTATTTAATTCTGCAATTTTCTTAGCTTTTTCGATACTTAGTTCTTTAAATTCGTACCTATTAATAAGTCTCCCTTTACGCAAAAGAGCCTTGTCAATGTTTGCAATACCCGTATTAAAAGTACAAATTATTTTTATTCCAAAGGCATCGCTTACAAGTCCATCACTTAGATTTAATAGTGTAGATATTCCACCATCATTATTAGAAGTTCCTCTATTGGCTATAAGTTTCTCACTATCTTCAATTATTAATATGCTATTTTTATGCTCAATTAGAAAAGGTAATAAATCAGGACTGTTTAACTCCTTAGCCATAAACAGTGGTAAAAAGATAAATTTGCGATTTACCTTTTTTATTAAGTGCCTTATGTATGTTGTTTTGCCTGTACCAGGCAAACCATGTATTAATAATAAACCTGTTTTGTCTTTCTGTTTTAGGAAACTAAGTGCGCTTTTGTTAAACTCCTCAATATCATCATTATAATGAAGTTTTATGTCAATTTTATAGTTTTTTATCTTAAATTTATTGAGGCTAAAACCATCAATATCTTTTGCAATCATATAAAAGTGATTTCGTCTCTTTTTCTTAGTGAATTTTAATATCTCTTTCTCTAATTTTAAAACTTCTGTTAATTTAATAGAATCGTCATAAACAACATTATAGTAGTTGTTTTCAATCATTACAATAAACCCTTCCTTGATAATAATATAGTAAGTCATCGATTCAATGTTATTTCTATAAATTTCATTAATTGAATTATCAATGTTTTTCTGACTAACTTGTATCAATGACCTTATTTGTCCTGGTTTGTTTTCAAGCGCATAAGTTTTGATAATATAATCAGCAGCATCCTTGGCTTTATATTCATTTCGTATTCTTCGTTCATTAGGAAAACCTTTATAAAGTTCTAAAAATATTCGTGCTAAGAAATACTCATCACCACTAAATCCATCTAGGGTTAAATTGTTAATGTTGTTGAAATTATTCATTTTATTATTGTGCATAGGAATGAATATTTTATATTATCGTTCTTCAAAAATAGATAAAATTATTATTGCAGCATTTGTTTTTTCTTGCAATCATAAATTTATACGTTTGTGAGCATATCCCCAGCGTCAGACTGTCTAAAAACCCTCTAAAATATTTTTAAATTATTAGTAAAATATTATATAATATATTAGGTTATTTTATTGATTATTAGTATCTTTATACTCTAATTAAGTGCCAATAACTATGAAATACATCCAAGGAGTGGACAGGAATCAGACAGCTATTTTTCCAACAACGATGGAAATGGCAATTGACGAAGATAATGAAGTTAGAGTTTTATTGATTTTTTTGTTGAAAG
>Ga0256842_1000376_pt1 | contig 39213 bp, 19 predicted proteins | sample 4559240metaG_FD_185973 | JGI IMG/M metagenome (GOLD analysis project Ga0256842, IMG submission 185973) | Hydrothermal vent microbial communities from Guaymas Basin, Mexico - 4559-240 | ecosystem: Environmental > Aquatic > Marine > Hydrothermal vents | place: Mexico: Guaymas Basin | collected...
ATCAAAATGAATGTTTTGACTTCGTAAAAGTGGAATGCCCGAAGTCAAATAAACACTTGCACCACCTCTTGGGGTTACTCCGCTACCAGCCTTTGTAATAACATATTTCAACTTCTTTACTTCCCAATGCTCAGGAATTTTCCCCAACCATTCAATACCGCTGTCTTTGAATGAGACGCACGTCCGTGCGTCTTTACAGGGCAGGCCTTTTGTTACTGCTTGGTTTATAATGGCTGTTTTTTCTTCTTCGTAGAGTTCGAGCAGGCGTTTTTTATCGGCAATGAGTTCGTCTATTTGGGCTGTTTTGCGGTCGAGATAGTCGGCTATGGCGGTTTGTTCTTCGGGTGAAGGAACAATAAGTATAGCATTTTTAATTAATTCTTGATTTAGAATTTTTGCACCATAAATATTTGTATTAGCATTTTTAATAATCTGTTTCGGTAATGAGTAATAAAAAAAGTTTAGATTAGTCAAGTCACTTGGTTCTATTGAAAAAATTGCTTCATTAGTATAAGAATCTATTGTATTAAACCCAACTTTCCCAACCGATAATTTAAAACTATAAAGTAAAGACCCTTTTGGAATAATTTCAGGTTTGTAGTCTTCGATAGCTTTATCAGTTATTTTATTCTCGGAATCTGAAATAAACTTATTTTTTAAATCACTAATATTTATCCAAATATGTGTGCCATTTTCGTAGTATTCACGTTTTCCTGTTGGTGGCGTAAACCCTGTTTTAAATGAGAAATTATGTTTAACCCTTTTTAACTCCCAATGCTCAGGAATTTCCCCAATCCAGTCAAAACCGCTGTCTTTGTATTTTTTGTATTTATTCATTATTTTTTCCCTTTAACCCTGTTTTCCAATTTCTTCATTTCACGGTCAAAGTCGGAAATATATTTTTTATCTTCTGATTTGCGATATTTTTCGTATTCGTTTTTTGCCTTTTCAATTGCTTGTTTATGGCTTATTTTTCCTGCATTTGTAAGCAATTTCTTTTCACTTATTCTTAAAAAATCATCTAATTTATCAATCCAATCTTGCATTTTCATCAATCTGCCGTTGGTGGCTTGCAGTTCGGCAAAATCAAGATACATAGAAACAATAAGATTAAGTTGTTTAAGCTCATCTTCGGTAAGGTAATTTTTGGCAATACTTACATCTCGTCCGGTAATGTAATTACCTTTATAATTTGTAAGCCCGATAAAGGGTTTGTCGGCATTAGATCGGCTGTGTATCATTTCGGCTGCCGTTTGTCCGTGAATGGCAAAGTGCATTTTATTTTGTACAGTGGCAAAAAACTGTTTTGTCAACGCATCATCTTTTTTGTAGTCAATGCTTGTTGCGTAAATATCCGTTACTTTCTGATAAAAATTACGCTCGCTACTGCGAATATCACGAACTCTTTGCAAGAGTTCTTCAAAATATCGGCTTCTTGCTCCTTCCTGTTTCAGTCGGTCGTCATCCATTGTAAAACCCTTAACAATGTATTCGTGTATGCGTTTGGTTGCCCAAATACGAAATTGCGTTCCTTGCGGAGATTTTACTCTATAACCAACTGAAATAATAACATCAAGATTATAGTAAAGTGGTGCTTTTTGCTGAAATTCGGAATTTCCGAATTTCTGTGTTGTCAGGGATTTTTCTAACTCACCCTCTTTATAGATATTACCAATATGCTCATTTATGGTTGACTTTGCTTTGCCAAATAATTGAGCCATTTGTTCTTGTGTAACCCAAACGCTATCATTTTGTAAATGAACATCTAATTTGATATTTCCATCAGCATTTTGGTAAATAATAATATTTTGCTCGTTATTTTTCATTAGTCCAATACCGTTTTTTCAGTTTCCAAAGTTTTTTCTTCTAATGCCAAAATATCAGCTTTAATTTCTTCAAGTGAACGTAAAGGCTTAAACTCGTAGAAATATTTAGTAAAGTTTATTTCATATCCAATCTTAGTTTTCTTTTCATCAATCCAAGCCTCAGGCAAATGCGGTTTTACTTCTCGCTCAAAATATTCTTCAATGGTTTGTGGTACAAGTTTTCCGTCTTCGTCTTTTTTTAAAAATGGGATATTCTCATAATCACGTAATTTAGAATCGGCTTTTGGTTTGCCTTTTTTGTCTTTTACAACTTCACCTTTTTCGTTGCTTAGTGGTTGTTCTACTGTTACTCGCCAATAGGCAAAATATTCATTAGGCAATATCTTTGAGAATTCGTTTTCTTCAAAGTTTCCATATAGTTGAGTTATAAAACCAATTCCTTTTTCGTTTCCGTTTTCAACAATCTTTTTCCGTTTATTGCCAAGACTTTTATCCATTTTTTGCCAAAAACGATTGAAGTCCAATTTACCTTCTTTAATCAGTTCTTCATCTTTTGTGCCTGTGGCATTAATTAATTGTATTTTTCCTTTACGCTCCGCACTTTTGTTGTTTGTAACAATCCAAATGTAAGTTGAAATACCTGTGTTGTAAAATAGTTGGTCGGGTAGTGCAATAATAGCTTCTAACCAGTCTTTTTCAATAATCCATTTTCTTATTTCACTTTCACCACTTCCTGCTGCACCTGAAAATAAAGGCGAACCATTAAAAACAATACCAATACGAGTTCCGTCAGCCTTCATTTTTGAAATCATATGTTGCAAGAAAAGTAAAGAACCATCATTAATTCTCGGCAATCCTGCTCCAAAACGACCTCTCATTCCTTTACTTTCTGCTTCTGCTTTAATTATTTTTTGAGCCTTTTTCCAGTCCACTCCAAAAGGTGGATTTGAAAGCATATAATCAAATTTTTCATCTTCCAGTCCGTCAATGGTAAATGTATTTCCAAACTTTACATTTGAAGGGTTTTGTCCCTTAATCAACATATCTGATTTACAGATAGCGTAAGATTCAGGATTGATCTCTTGTCCAAATACTTTTAATTCTGCCTTTGGATTGAGTTCATTTAAGTGTTGCTCTGCAACTGAAAGCATTCCACCGGTTCCACAAGCTGGGTCATACATTGTTTTTACAATTCCTTCTTTTGTAAGCGTTTCACTATCATTGTTAAAAAGAACGTTTACCATTAATCGAATTACTTCTCTTGGTGTAAAATGCTCTCCCGCAGTTTCATTTGATTGCTCTGCAAATCTTCTGATAAGATCTTCAAAGATGTAACCCATAATCATTGGGTCATCATCTGAAAGGTCAATTTCTTGAAATGCTTTTACAACCCGAAAAAGAATATCTGCTTTTGGGTCGTCCATTCTGTCTATTTGGTCGTCAAAATTGAAATATTCAATTATTTCTCTTGCACTTGTTGAAAATCCGTTAATGAAGTTTCTAAGATTTACAGCTACATTATTTGGGTCTGCAATTAGTTTATCAAAATCAAATTGACTTCTATTGTGAAAGTTGAAACCTGCTATTTTGTTTAAAGCAATATCCTTTGCACTTTCTTTTAGCTTTTCAACTTTCGGTAAGTAATCCAGTACTTTTTGTTTGGTTGGTTTTAAGACACAATCCAATCTTCTTAACACTGTTAATGGTAAGATTACTTTTCCATAATCAGAGCGTTTATAATCACCTCTCAGTAGATTAGCTACTTCCCAAATTTTATCTGACTTTTCTTTAAAGTTCTTCATTTATATCTTTTATTCCTTTTGTTAATTCCTATTTTGTTTCTATTGAGCGTTGGCAAAAAATAGCTCTTTTAGTTTTTTGGGGTTGGCATTTTGTGAATTGGCAAAAACTAAATGTGCAATTTTCGCGTGGGCTTTTCATTTCAATTTCTCTTTCAATTTATTTCTCTGTTTCGTTTTTCTCACATTGGGTACAACTACCGTATATACCCACCCCAAGGTGCGTATATATTTATTATCTTATAATCTTTGCATTTGCTATTGTGCTGTAAATGAGAGGTTAAGTTTATAGCGTTTCTTTTATTCACCTTTTGTGATTTATTAAATGTCAAATATACTAAATTATCTAATATAAATATTAAAGTAATCTGCGGAACTCTTGATACTAATCTGCATTATTTAAACAAAAGCAAATTACATAAATAAACAAATAAATATTGGGATTTGGGTACAATACGGGAAGGTCCTCCCGAAATAAGTTCGGGACAGGTTGATTTAGAAAAAACTTAAATTTGGGTCTTTGAAAAATATTCAAATTTATTAGTTTTTTTCTAAATCGTCAGGATTATTCACAAATAATCAGAGTTAATATGACAATAAAGCTTCCGCAATTTCTTCAGAAGCTTTTCCTCCACCATAAAGGTTCATAGAGAAATCTATATTATAATTTTGATTTTCGAAAGCTGAAACAATTTTATCATAATCAGCACCCACAATAGTATTAAATCCTTTATCTACTAACTCTACCCATTCGGTTTCATCACGCATAGTAATACATGGCTTATGGAAGAAAAAAGCTTCTTTCTGTAGTCCGCCACTATCTGTCATCACCAATTTACAATTTTGTAATAGGAAGACCATCTCCAAATAACCTACCGGCTCTATTATTTTTATCACATCTGTATTATACTGTAAATTATTTTTTACAATTATCTTCTGAGTTCTGGGATGCAATGGCAAAATTATTTTAGTCTTCTCTCCTATCTTATCAAAAGATCGAAATATCGATTGTAAACGTTCGAGATTGTCTGTGTTTTCGGCTCGATGTATAGTTGCTAAAACAAATTTATCTGGCAAATCAAATTCAGGCTTGCGACGACGTTTAGTATAAAAAATAGCTGCATCTTGCATAACATCACCGGATTTAACCAGCTTATTCGACAAATTTTCATACCCTTCATTCAGTAAATTGGTAATTGCTGATTCTGTTGGACAAAATAATATATTTGAAATCCTATCGGTGAGAATACGGTTTACTTCCTCCGGCATTTTCATATTAAAAGACCGTAATCCAGCCTCTACATGAGCAACCTTGATATGCAATTTAGCTGCAGCTAAAGCTCCTGCAATAGTAGAATTAGTATCACCATAAACCAAAACCCAATCAGGCTTTTCATCAATAAGAACCTTCTCTATTTTTTCCAACATCTGCCCCGTCATAGCTCCATGACCTAAGCCATTTACATCAAGATTATAATGAGGCTTTGGTATTTCCATTTCTTCAAAAAAAATATCAGACATATTGCTATCAAAATGCTGACCTGTATGCACAATTAACTCTTGGATATCACTATATTTTGCGAAAGCTCTACTTACAGCTGCGGCTTTAATAAATTGAGGCCTTGCTCCTACTATTGTTATAATTTTCATATGTTTAAAATATTTGTTTTGGTGATATGGAACTCTCAAGACAATCTTTTAATAAAAACTTTTACTTAAGCAATTATATCATATCCTTATGTATCGTTTCCACAAGTCTGTTTTTTATTAATTCAGCATAAATATCAACAGCAATCTCTCTATACTGAAAAATAATTATACTCATTGCTTTAGATATTTCGATTTTGGTTTTACTTTGTTGGTTAAATTGTTTTTTCATAACCTTTGGTAATAAATCATCAAGCAATTCTATTCTTGCAGCAATTTCGTAACGTCGAAAAATATCTGATTCTTTATTTAATGTCGCTTCCAACTCCAAACTAATCTCTTGAATTACCCTAATAAATGCACTTAGTTCTTCTTTTGAATTAATTTGAAATTTCATTGTATCAATATATTATTAGCTTAATTACATCTGGTTAGGCACCTCTATTCCTAATAATCCCATAGAAGAACGAATAACATTTGCTACCATTCGTGACAAATCGAGACGAAAAGAAGCTAAAGCTCTGTTTTCTTCCTTTAAAATCTGATTATCATGATAAAACTGATTATATTCTTTCGACAAATCGTAAGCATAAGAAGCGATCATTGCAGGGCTATAATTTTTTGCAGCATTTTGTATAATACTAGAATAATTATAAATATTGCGTAATAACGAACGCTCTTTCTCATTTACAGATATTGAAGAATCCCATTTATCAAATTCAAAATCTTCTGATTTGCGAATTACAGACTGAATTCGTGCATGAGTATATTGAATAAATGGTCCAGTATTACCGTTAAAATCAATTGACTCTGCCGGATTAAAAAGCATTTTCTTTTTAGGATCTACTTTTAAAATAAAAAACTTCAATGCTCCCAAACCAATTTGTCTAAACAGATTATTGGCTTCATCATCTGAGAGACCTTCAAGTTTCCCTGACTCAGAAGTAATATCTGCAGCATTTCTAATTATGTCATCGATTAAATCATCAGCATCAACAACAGTCCCTTCCCTTGATTTCATTTTGCCATGAGGCAGTTCCACCATTCCATAAGAAATGTGCTCTATCTTATCAGACCATTTAAAACCGAGTTTCTTAAGGACAATCTTTAACACATCAAAGTGGTAATTTTGTTCATTTCCAACAACATAAAGCAATGCTTTTGGATTATAATCCTCCATTCTAAGTTTTGCAGTGCCAATATCTTGGGTCATATAAACAGAAGTTCCGTCTGCACGCAGAAGGAGCTTTTGATCCAAACCCTCATCTTCTAGATTTGCCCAAATAGAACCATCTTCTTTTTGATATAGGATACCATCTTCAAAACCTTTCATTACTATTTCCTTTCCCAATAAGTATGTATCAGATTCATAATAAATCTTATCAAAATCTACTCCTAAACGTTTATAAGTAATATCAAAACCAGCATAAACCCAATCATTCATCATCTTCCACAATTGAAATACTTTAGGTTCTTTAGCTTCCCAATCTCTGAGCATTTGCTGAGCTTCTTTTATTATTGGGGCCTCCTTACTTGCTTTCTTTTCATCCATACCGTTTTCAACAAGTTTCTTGATTTCGGCCTTATATTCTTGATCAAATTTCACATAATATTTACCTACTAAATGATCTCCCTTTTCACCTGTTGATTCCGGAGTCTCGCCATTTCCATGACGCTCCCATGAAAGCATAGATTTGCAAATATGTATTCCCCTATCATTAACAAGGTTAACCTTCTTAACATTCTCACCACTTGCCTTTAATATCTCTGCTATGGAATAGCCTAAAAGATTATTTCTAATATGGCCTAAATGTAAAGGTTTATTTGTATTTGGAGATGAGTATTCTATAACAATAGGAGCCGAATCTTTTGCTGCGGTAATAAAACCATATTTTGGTTCTTCTAATACTTGCAGTGAGGAGTCTAACCAATATGAATCGTCTATTTCAAGATTAAGAAAGCCTTTTATAACATTAAAACTCTTCACTTCTTCAATACTTTCAGTAATAGATTGACCCAATATTTCAGCTACATCTTCTGGCTTACGCTTAGCAAATCTCACAAAAGGAAAAACGTTAACAGTAAAATCACCAGCTATCTCTTTTCTTGTTTGTTGCAGCGAAAGTTCATTATCATTAAGGTTATGATTAAATTCCTTTTCAAAAGCATTAATAAATGCTTCCTTTATTTGCTGTTCTATTTTTATCATATCACTAAAAATTTAATCCTGGGATATTTGGCATTACTCCTTTAGCCATTCCTTTCATTTCTTCATTATAAATTTCATCAGCTTTTTCAATAGCCTTATTTGTAGCCACTTGAACAAGTTCTTCTATAGCTTCTTTATCTCCTTCATCAAACAACTCTTGACTAATATAAACCTGTCTTACAAGCTTATTAGCATTAACAACTACTTTAACTCTTCCATTATCAGCTTGACCATCAACCAAAATATTTTCCAATTTAGCTTTTGAATCCTCTTGTGCAAGTTTCAATTTATTTACAATATCTCCAAACATAATCTTTAATTATATTGCTATTATTTTATCTATTTTCTCTGCTTCTTTATATATATTGATAACATCGTCTGGATTATTCATCACTTGGGTTGCTGTAAAACTAATAAACTTAGAAGTCTTAGACATACGATGTTGAATTATTGCTTCTTTTGTAAATAATGCCTTTAATATCTCTAGACTTTCTGCTTCAAAAGGAACAACAAATTTAAACATATACTTGTTTGGCCACGTAAAATCACGAACCAATAACTCTAATAATTTACTATAATCTCCTGTCTTATTCATATTTATATAATTGGCTGCAAAGGTCGGAAAAAAAATGATTGTATATATTGAAAAAAAACTCAAAAAAACATACCAAAAAAAGCACCTTATCAATTAAATTGTTCTACCAATAATAATTAATAAAGTGCTCTTAACACTCTAAGTTTTCCAGATAAAAGCTCTATCCGGCTTGCATATCTTCAGCTCCCGGTAGCATGCCTGCTAACTTTGATGGTTCATGTATCAAAATTGGTATGTGCTGTGGACATATCCAATAGCTTTTTTCTTGAAAACTTAATTGTACCAATGGCACTTGTGTGTCATCTCTCTTGCAAAAGACACACTCCTTTTCATTATGATTATCCATTCTATATAAATTAAAATTAGTATTCGTAATATAACTGCCGCAAAAATAATAATTTTTATACTACCTGGAGGTAATATTTATCAAGTTATAAATAAAAAGCCATTCCATAAGGAATGGCTTTAAAATAAAATATTTTTATATCACTATTATTCTAATAACAGCAAACTACGACTTTGATATTTTAATTTTCTTCTCTATCTCGCCAACATAAGATCTAAATTGTTTGTCGGTATCAAGAAGATTATTAACTGTTCTACAAGCATGTAAAACAGTAGCATGGTCTTTATTTCCACAATGAATACCGATAGTTGCCAAAGAAGATTTAGTATATTTCTTAGAGAAATACATTGCTATTTGACGAGCTTGAACTATTTCTCGTTTTCTTGTCTTACTATTAATAACATCAACAGGAATGCTAAAATAATCGCTAACAATTTTTTGTATATAATCTATTGAAATTTCACGAGTAGTATTCTTAACAAATTTGTCAATCATATTACGTGCTAAATCTAAAGTAATAGCTTTCTTATTCAATGATGATTGTGCAAGAATGGACACCATAGCACCTTCTAACTCTCTAACATTAGAAGAAATACTATATGCAAGATATTCAATAACATCTTCCGGCATTTCTAATCCATCTTTATACAACTTTTGATTTAAAATAGCAATACGTGTTTCTAAATCAGGTGTTTGTAAATCTGCTGCTAATCCCCATTTAAAACGAGAAAGCAATCGTGGTTTTACTCCTGCCAAATCAACAGGTGGCTTATCAGAGGTTATCACCAATTGCTTACCGTTCTGGTGAAGATGATTAAAGATATTGAAAAATATATCTTGGGTTTTATCTTTACCGGCAAAAATATGAATATCATCAATTATCAGAACGTCAATCATCTGATAAAAATGTACAAAATCATTAGTACTGGAATTCTTAACAGCATCGATAAACTGATTTAGGAATTGCTCGGCACGAACATATAAAACTGTTTTATCCGGAAAATTATTTTTTACTTCTAATCCAATAGCTTGAGATAGATGAGTCTTACCTAAACCGGTTACTCCATAAAGAAATAAAGGGTTAAAAGAAGTCTTACCCGGATTTTGTGATACTGCATAACCAGCAGAACGTGCTAATCTGTTGCAATCTCCTTCAACAAAATTCTCAAAAGAATAGTTTTCATTAAGTTGTGAATTTACTTTTATCTTTTTAAGACCAGGAATAATAAAAGGATTAGGGAAAGCCTTTGACTTTTCCTTATTAAGGTCCATAGGCATATTTGAGGATTGATTTTTAGTTGCCGTACGATTTGTCGTAGGTAAATTTACCGCAAATTTGTCTTTATTACTCATAACAATACTGTATTCCAATTTACCATCTTTACCTAATTCTTTTTTGATGGTCTTTCGAAGTAAATGTATATAATGCTCCTCGATCCACTCATAAAAAAACTGAGTTGGAACTTGAATCGTCAATATATTATCATGCAAACGTACTGATTTTATTGGTCCAAACCAAGTTTTATAAGCTTGGAAGCTAATATTATCTCTAATTACTTGAAGACAATTCTCCCAGACGGTAACGTGATCTTTAATCATATTTACTACTAATTTCTTATGTTGTTAATTCCCTTGTTGTTTTCTGTACCAATCATTATTGTTGAAAAACTAATAAAATACTGTTAATAACAGCTTTATAATTCAAGCAATAATATTACATTCGTGAGAGCAAATATGTAAACAAAAAAGTTTAAAAAAAAATTTATTTATACTTGATTTTTAATTTTTTTTGACGTATATGAGAGTGTTTTTCGAGGAACATCTTTCGATGTAAAAACAATATCCATTCTTCCCAAATTTATACCTCCCCAACCTGTCTGAGTAATTGCAACAACCTCATTATCAAGATTTAAAACTTCAACAGGAGCATCCATAAAAGTATGGGTATGACCACCAATTATATAATCAATATTTCGTGTATTGGCAGCTAATACTTTATCACTCACCTTATTACTTTTATAATCGAATCCTAGATGCGATAAACACACAACCATATCACATTTTTTCTCCTTCAATTTTAAAGCATAACTGTTAGCAACTTCAATAGGATCTAAATACTTTGTTGACCTATAATTCTTTTTACTAACTAATCCTTCTAATTCAACACCTAATCCTAAAACCCCAATTTTTAATCCATCTATTTCAAAAATTTTATACTTTTCAGTTTTATCTTCTAATATAGTACCAGAAAAATCATAATTGGAACATATAAAAGGGAAATTAGCATTTGGTAACTGTTTTAAGAAGCCTTCCATTCCATTATCAAAATCATGATTCCCCATTGTTGCTGCTGAATACCCCATTTCACTCATTAGTTTAAATTCTAATTCTCCACCAAACATATTAAAATAAGGGGTTCCTTGAAAAATATCACCTGCATCAAATAATAATACATTCTTTTCTTCTTCTCTAATTCCCTTAATTATCTCAGCTCTTCTGGCAAATCCGGCTCTGCCGGCAAATTTCTTATCATTAGCAGGAAATGGTTCTATCCTACTATGTACATCATTAGTACTTAAAATCACTAACCTAATTTGATCATCAGATCTTGCTGACAAAAGACCGGCAGTCATTGGCAACACTAATGTTCCAAGTCCAAATGCTCCTGCTGTTTTTAAAAAACTACGCCTGTTTATTTGTTTTATCATTTGATATCTATTGTATTATTACATATAAATTCTATCAGCAGTATCTGCTTGTAAAATATAATTATTCTCTTGTAAGCTATCAACATAATCAAAAATTGCATTTCTAATTAATAAGCCTGACAAGACAATACTATCTCTCTCAGAAAAGAAATACATTCTGTCACCTCCATTTGCAGTATAATCAGAAGTAACAGCCCAATACGATTTTGTGGAATCCCATTCCATATTATTAATTTTAGCAGATACAAAAACTGAGTCTTTATAATGAATCTCCATATTAGAAATAGGCTGACCATGCGTTACATATATATAATGAAATAAATGCATCATAGCCTCTGGTTTTAATTTTACCAAAACAGCTTCATTTTCGAAAGGCATCAATTGAAATATATTCGATTTCTTTATCTTTCCTTCCGGAAGAGGTCTTCGCAAACCACCATAATTTAATAAACAAAAATCAGCTTTTATTTTAGAATGTCTATTTATCTCTCTTAAAAGAATATCGGCAACAAGATTATTCAGTGGTCCATTGGGCTTTTTTCTATAAATCTCTCTAGCAGATATCACAACTATTTCATCCATCACACTATCTAGCTTAGCCCTATATGGAGCTATCTCAGCCTCCATATTAGCATTTGCTACATGAACCGAATCAGTAGTCACTGCAATAAAAACACCTGATGAACTCTGAACTTCTCTTCTCTGCTTTTCATTAGAACACGATATTAATGTCGATAATAACACTAATATTCCAAGTAAACCTATTCTCTTAATTCCCATAATAATATTTGTTGATAACAGCCTTATAAAATAAATAATATAAGACTATATAATAAAGCAAAAGTACTAATTTTGTTAATAATTATTTTTAAATAAATACATAGAAAAATATGTTTATATCTGAAACACAAATACGAGTACGATACGCCGAAACAGACCAAATGGGATATGTTTATTATGGAAACTATCCAGCATATTATGAAGTAGGAAGAACTGAAGCTTTAAGACAATTGGGCACTTCATATCATAATCTGGAAAATAAAGGAATTATGATGCCTGTTATAGACCTAAATATCAAATATTTAAAGCCTGCTAAATACGATGACCTACTTACAATAAAAACCATTATTAAAGAGATTCCAAAAATGCGTATGCACTTTTTCTATGAGGTATATAATTCTGATAATATTCTACTAAACCAAGGTGAAACAACATTAGTTTTTATTTCAATGGAAAGAAATAGACCTGTAGCTTGTCCTAAATGGTTAAAAGAAATTTTCGAGAAATCTTTTAATCTATATTAATTAATAGTAATCTATATTAATTAATAGAATAATAATAAATTACCTATAAGTCGAGTCTAAGAAAATAATTCTTCGACAAAATCAAGACAAATTATACAATTGCAGTTAACTCGTTGTTAACCCTGATTATTCACAAATAATCCTGACGATTAAGTAAAACTAACCAAGGACCCTTTTTTAAACCAGACTCATCTGTAAAAAAGTAATATCTGATATCTATTATAGACTTTTTGCAAATACACAAAGCTGAGTTAAAAAGATATATCTTTGCATAAATTATTTTTTATGGGAAGAAAACGTAAATTACCTACATATCAAGAAGTTGAAATTATTTCTACTGCCAGTGAGGGAAAAAGTATTGCAAAAGTAGAAGACAAGATTATTTTTATCCCCTTTTCAGCACCCGGTGATATTGTTGATATTCAAGTTATTAAAAAGAAAAAATCATATTTAGAAGCAAAAGTCACAAAAACACATAAATATTCTGATCTTAGAATAAAACCAAAATGTAGTCATTTTGGAACTTGTGGAGGATGTAAATGGCAGCATTTACCTTATGCCGAACAAACCAAATTCAAACAACAGCAAGTTAAGGATCATTTAGAAAGAATTGGGAAACTAGATACTTCCTCCATGCGACCAATATTAGCTGCTCCAAAAGATTATTACTATAGAAATAAATTAGAATATACATTTTCAAATCTAGCTTGGCTTACAGATTTCTCAAAAGACTTAAGTTTCTCAGATAGAAACATGAATGCCTTAGGTTTTCATATCCCCGGAATGTTTGACAGAGTACTTAATATTGACAAGTGTTATTTACAACCTGAGCCTAGTAATGAAATCCGTAATGCCATTAAAAGATATTCAGACGAGCACAACCTCTCCTATTTTGACATTCGTAAACAAACAGGTTTTTTAAGAAATCTAATTATCCGTACTGCTTCCACTGGCGAGCTAATGGTGATTCTAGTTTTGTTTCATGAGGATAAAGAGAAAAGAGAAAATATACTTAATTTTATTCTAAAAGAATTTCCAAATATTACATCACTAATGTATGTAATAAATGAGAAGAAAAATGATAGTATTACAGACCAAGAGGTAATACTTTTTGCAGGTAAGGATCATTTAATGGAAGAGATGGAGGGCTTAAAATTTAAAGTTGGACCAAAATCTTTCTACCAAACAAATAACGAACAAGCATACGAACTTTATAAAGTAGCTAGAGATTTTGCAGCTTTAACAGGCAATGAATTAGTTTATGACCTTTATACCGGAACCGGAACAATTGCGAATTTTGTCGCGCAAAATGCAAAAGAAGTTATTGGAATTGAATATGTTGAAGAAGCTATTGATGATGCTAAATTAAATTCTAGTATAAACAATATTAATAATACTAAGTTCTTTGCCGGCGATATGGTGAAAGTACTGGATGATATGTTTGTAGATACTCATGGTAAACCTGATGTTATTATTACCGACCCACCAAGATCTGGTATGCATCCTAAAGTTGTGGAATTAATAAATCGAATTGAACCCAAACGTATTGTATATGTTAGTTGTAATAGTGCAACACAAGCCAGAGATGTGGCATTGCTAATGGATAAATATCAAATTGCAGCAATTCAAGCAGTAGATATGTTCCCTCAAACTCATCATATAGAGAATATAATTTTATTAGAACTAAAATCATTGTAAATGTGACACTATGAAGCGAAAACTATTTCTTCTTGTAACATTAATAATGCTTAGTATTACAGGCCAATCTCAAGCTTTATGGATACTTATTTTTGGTGATAAATTAAGCAATGACTTTATGCAATCCGGTATAAATATTAGTATTACATCTTCAAGGCTTGTTGGACTAGATGATTCTAAAGCATTCTACTCATGGGCTATTGGAAGTTATACTGATTTTTTATTAAATGATAATTGGGCCATATCATTAGAAATGACTATTAAAAGTCCTACTGGCGCATCTGGACTAAATAAATATTACACAAATACTTACATTTCAGACAGTCTGTTAACGAAACAAAACACAAGTATAGAAACAACAAATTTTGCTTTGCCTATTTATTTAAAATATCATACAAAATATTTAAACTTTGGTATTGGTCCTCAGTTTATTTTAGCATACAAATCATCAAAAAAATATAAAGCTACTACTTTCAATAATAAAAATGTTACTGTTATTGATAATAGCAAAGATCTAATCAACAAATTCGATATGGGATTATCAGCAATGGTTGAATTCTACCTTTTTCCAAAAAAACCTCAAAATTCAATAAAGATTGGTTTAGAGTATTTCCATGGCTTTATGCCAGCATTAAAAGATTATTCAGATGCTACAAATTCTGTTGTACAATTAAAAGTAGGAATACCAATAGTAGGTAAAAAAGATATTAATAAAAATAATTAAAAAAAAATGGAATCACGTAAACTAACATTAGGAAAAACATATTCTTTAAAAATAAACAGATTCGTCGACTTTGGATGCTATTTAGACGGAGAGAATCTTGGCGAAATATTACTTCCAATAAGATATGTACCAAAAGATGCAAAAGAAGGAGATGAAGTTGAGGTTTTTGTTCATACTGACTCCGAAGACAGAATTATAGCAACCGACGAAAAGCCTTTTATACAAGTAGGAGAATTTGCTGCTTTAAAAACTGTAAGTGTTACAAAAGTAGGTGCATTTATGGATTGGGGATTAATGAAGGATTTGTTTGTACCATTTTTCGAACAACAGAAAAAAATGGAAGAAGGCAAAACATATGTTGTATTCGCATATGTTGACACCGAAACAAATAGAATTGCTGCTTCATCAAAACTTGACCAATTTATGACTCTTGCTCCCCCAGCATATGAAGCAGGTGAAGAAGTAGATATTATTGTAATAGGCAAAAGCCCTTTAGGCTACAAAGCTATTATTAATGAATCGCATTGGGGATTACTATACGAAAATCAAGTGTTTGAAAAACTAAAAATTGGCGAAAGAAGGAAAGCTTATATAGCTAATATTAGAAATGATGACAAGATTGATTTAGTCCTAAACAAAACTGGAATAGAGCATATTGACGAAGTGTCTCAAAAAATATTAAATGCCTTAAAGGAAGAAGAGTTTATTGCCTTACACGATAAAAGTAGTGCAGATGAAATAAAAAAGGAATTTGGTATAAGCAAAAAAGTGTTTAAAAAAGCAATTGGAAGTCTTTACAAAAAACGTCTTATTGCTATTGAAGATATTGGAATAAGATATATTGAAAAATAATTAAACTATTTACAACATAAGCATATAACATCTATCAATATTCTTTATTAGCACCTGCAAGAAAACAGAGTATTTTATATTTATACTAACTCCTATTATTAACAGATAATCCTGATTATTAAACTAATAATCTATAAAATACATTAGCATGTCTTATTGTATGGCTTCTCCATTCTATCAAAACAATTAACAAAACAACGTTAATAATTTTGAAATACAAAAAAGAGCTCCACCATAGTATTATATTATTTTCAATGAAAATTTAAATCATAACAAAATGGGTAAATTTATCATAGAAGGCGGATTAAGATTAAGTGGAGAAATAACTCCTCAAGGTGCTAAAAATGAAGCTCTTCAAGTAATAAGTGCAACTTTATTAAGTGAAGAGAAAATCACAATAAACAAAATCCCCGATATCCGTGATGTAAATAAATTAATACAATTGCTTAGTGATTTTGGAGTAAAAGTTGAGAAATTGGGTAACGAAAGCTATTCTTTCCAAGCCGACAAAGTTAATTTAGACTATATGGGTACAGCGGAATTTACTCAACAGGCCTCAAGTCTTCGTGGTTCGGTGATGATTATGGGACCTTTATTAGCAAGATTTGGAAAGGCAAATTTACCACAACCTGGTGGAGACAAAATTGGAAGAAGAAGATTAGATACTCACTTCATAGGATTAGAGAAACTTGGTGCAAAGTTTACATATAATGCAAAGGAACATTTTTATTCTATAACTACAGATGGATTAAAAGGTGCTTATATGTTATTAGATGAGGCATCAGTAACAGGTACTGCCAATATATTAATGGCAGCAGTTTTGGCTGAAGGGACAACCACTATTTTTAATGCAGCATGCGAACCTTATCTTATCCAACTTAGCCGAATGCTGAATAGAATGGGGGCCAAAATAGAAGGTGTGGGCTCAAATCTACTTACTATTACTGGTGTTAATTCCTTGAAAGGAACAGAGCATACACTACTTGCCGACATGATCGAAGTTGGGAGTTTTATTGGATTAGCAGCTATGACACAGTCAGAAATATTAATTAAAGATGTTGATCATAGTGAGTTAGGAATGATTCCTCAGGTATTTAGCAGAATGGGTATCGAAATGGAAAGCCGCGGAGATTCAATTTTTGTTCCTGCACAAGAACATTATGAGATTGAATCCTTTATAGATGGTTCGATAATGACAATAGCAGACTCTCCTTGGCCTGGCTTCACTCCTGATTTAATCTCCATTGCTTTAGTAGTTGCTACCCAAGCTAAAGGCAGCGTATTAATACACCAAAAGATGTTTGAAAGTAGACTTTTCTTTGTTGATAAACTAATAGATATGGGAGCTCAAATAATCCTTTGCGATCCACATAGAGCTACAGTAATAGGTCATGACAGAAAAATTCCTTTAAGAGGACTACAAATGACCTCCCCTGATATTAGAGCTGGTGTTGCTTTGCTTATCGCTGCATTATCTGCTGAAGGGCAAAGCACTATACATAATATTGAACAAATCGATAGGGGCTATCAGAATATTGATAAACGTATAAATGCACTAGGAGCAAATATTCAACGTTTTCTATAGATTATGTTTATATCTCAAATTAAGAATCTTACATTAGTAATATTATTTTCGGTTTTAAGTTTAACAGCTTGTAGCCAAGAAACGTCATTATCTTATAGTAAGCAAGTAAAAGAAAATATTATTGTTGGTGCAGAAAGAATGAATTTGTATTTTAATAAGATTAAGGATAAAAAAATTGCCGTTATTGCAAATCCAAGTTCATTAGTTAATAAAACGCATCTTGTTGATACATTGATTTCTTTAGGGATAAAAGTAATAAAAGTAATGAGTCCGGAGCATGGATTTAGAGGTGATGCTAGTGCTGGAGAATATGTAAATAATAGCTTTGATAACAAGACAGGATTGCCAATAGTTTCATTATACGGCAAACATAAAAAACCTTCTAAAGATGATTTAAAAGATATCGATATCTTAATTTTTGATCTACAAGATGTTGGAACACGATTCTATACTTACTTAAGCACTCTGCATCTTTGCTTGGAAGCTTGTGCTGAAAATAATAAAGAATTACTAATTCTTGATAGACCAAACCCCAATGGATATTACGTTGATGGACCAATATTAGAACCTCAATACAAATCATTTGTGGGCATGGATCCTATTCCCATTGTACATGGCATGACACTCGGAGAATATGCAAAAATGCTGAATGGAGAATTCTGGCTAAAAGATAGTTTGGTTTGTAATTTAACAATTGTTCCTGTAAAGAACTATACACATAAAATGAGTTACAAATTACCGGTCCGCCCCTCTCCTAACCTACCTAACAATATTGCAATTAACTTATATCCAAGCCTTTGCCTTTTGGAAGGCACACCAATAAGTGTTGGTAGAGGAACGAATAAACCTTTTCAAATGTTTGGATATCCAAATTTTAAAGACTACGATACTACTTTTATTCCAAAGTCGATTCCTCATGTGTCTTTAAATCCTAAACTAAAAAATAAAAAGTGTAATGGGAAAAATCTATCGTATTACAATGACAGCACGGCTTTAAGTGAATCTAAGATACAACTTAAATGGATAATTTTAGCCTATAATCAATTTGATAAAAAATCTGATTTCTTCAATTCTTTTTTCTATAAATTAGCAGGTACAAAAACTCTTAGCGAACAGATAAAAGAAGGTATGTCAGAAAAGGAAATTAGAAATTCGTGGCGAAATGGTATTATGAATTTTAAAAAGATAAGACGAAAATATTTATTATACCCTGATTTTGAATAAATTAAACACAAATATCAAAATGTATCAGATACTCATAATATTTTTTATGAGCATTTTACTTTATGCAAACACATGGAATTTTGACTTTGCTTCTGATGATACAATGATAATTACCGGTAATAGCTTCACTAAAGGTGGTATTAATGGCATAAAAAAGATTTTTTCAACTGATGCTTTTGCTGGTTTTCTTGGTGAAGGAAAAAATTTGCTTTCCGGTGGAAGATATAGACCTCTATCTCAAATTATTTTTAATATTGAATACTCTATCTTTGGATTAAATGCTCATTTATGGCATTTACAAAATATTATCCTCTTTGCATTTGCAATGCTTTTAGTCTATAACACTTTACGAAAATTATTTAAAACACAAGGATATAGTTGGACTGATCTTGCATTTATAAGCAGTTTACTAATATTAAGTCACCCATTAAATACTGAAGTTGTGGCTAATATCAAAAGCCTTGATCTTATATTATCACTATTATTTAGTTTTATGGCTTTAAACTACAGTCTTGGCTATTATGATGAAGATAAACCAAAATTTCTAGTTGGTGCTTTTATTACATTATTTATGGGTGTATTATCAAAAGAAACAGCATTAACTTTTCTAGGAGTAATACCCCTATCTGTATTGGTTTTTAGAAAATTCAACAAACAAAAATTCATAATAACATTTGGCATAAGTATTATTAGCATAATAGTCTATTTTGTATTCAGAACAGTAATGATTGGAATACCAAAATCCGTTGAAATAACAGAGCTATTGAATAATCCGTTTTTACATGCTACCACCAGCGAGAAATACGCTACTATTCTTTTTACATGGTGGTATTATATTCAACTGTATTTATTTCCTATAAATCTCACACATGATTATTATCCTTATACTATTTCGCTTAAAAATTTCGGAAATCCATTTGTCATAATTAGTCTAATATTATACATCTCAATGACCTTCTGGTCTTTTTACAAAATCTACTTACAAATATTCAAGAATAAAAAATCCAGCATTGTTGCATATAGTTGGACTTTCTATATTTTCGTTTTTAGTATTTCATCAAACCTATTTGTGAATATAGGAACATTTATGAATGAACGTTTTATTTTTATTGCTGATATAGGATTGGCTATTATTTTAGCATTTTTGTTAAAAAAACTTGCTCTGGCTTTAAGATCAAATAAAAAGTATTTTGTCTATATATTTATATTTCCTATAGTAATACTTTTTAGTGTAAAAACTATAAATCGTAATAAGGCGTGGAAAAATGATTATACACTATTTACTACAGATGTAAAAATATCAAAAAACTCTGCAAAATGTAATGTATCTGCGGGCGGTAAATCCTACGAAAAGGCAAAGATTGAATACAACTTGGTCAAAAAGAAAATGCTTTTGAATGATGCAGAGAAATATCTTATTCATGGCATTAAGATACACCCTAAATACACCGCTGCATACGTTCTCCTTGGAAATGTATATTTTGAAAAAGAAGAATATAAAAAAGCCCTTAAAGCATATATTATAAGTGTTAACCTTGGTGAAAGAAAGGATGCACCAGAGAATATTAAAAGCCTGGGAATAAAACTTCACCAACTACATAAATATCAACAATCGTTACAGGCACTCAACTATCATACAAAAATGTTTTCTCCTAACTCAGAGGTTAAATATTTTATTGCTGATAATTATTTAAACCTTAACCAAATAGATACTTCAATTGTAATACTTAATAAACTATTAAAGAACGACAGTATTTATGATGAAGCTTATAATAAACTTGGTGAAATATACGGTCGTTATAAAAATAACTTAGCTGCTTCGGAGTATTATTTGATAAAAGGATATGAGATAAACCAAAATAATGCTAGTATATGCGAGAATTTAGGAGTGCTTAATGGTATTAAAGGCAATGCAAAGCAATCAATTTATTATTTTGAAAAAGCTATTAAATTAATGAAAAAACCAACTAAACATATCTATCAAAACCTTGCAGCTAGCTATTCAAAATTAGGAAATGAGCCAAAAGCTAAAGAATATTTATTAAAAGCTGAACAAATAAACTAAAAAAAGAATATTTCTTTAATCTTAACTCACATTATTCATTAAAGAGTGAGACAATACCAATAGTTAAGAAAAATTACCAACTAGAAATTTTAGTTTGGATTATTAGACAGACTACCGTAATAAAACAATCAAATAGACAAGAAAATTATTTATCCCTGATTATTCACAAATAATCCTGACGATTAAGAAAAACTAATAAAATTAACAAAAAGTGCTTGACAGAAACCTCTGTAAAATCATAAATATTTCTTTCAGAAATATTCTAAATTTTTTTAACTTACTAATACTTAGATATCTCATCTTTTTTGAAAGAATATAAATCTCCTCTAAAATATTCTATTTACAAAAAAATTAACAGCCTTCTTATAGACATTGAGTAGCATATAATTCAAAATTAAGTAAAAAAAAAGGCGGCCCGTGGGCCGCCTTTTCAGTTTATTATAACTAATTTTATTTGATGATTAACTTTTGAGTTTTAACACCATCATTATTAGTAAGCTTGATGTAATAAACACCTTTAGCTAAAGTACTCATATCAAATTGAGCACTGAAATTAGCAGTAGCTTCTAATCTTTCTCTGTAAACAACTTGACCAGCTATATCAATTACTTCCATATTGATCTCACCATTAACACCATCAATAGTCATAGTATATTGACCATTATTAGGATTAGGGAAGATAGTCATATCAACATTATTCAATGAACCGTTAACACTTACATCATTCACAACAGTAATTACAATAGTATCAGAAGATGCACAACCATTCTCAACAACATCAACATAAACTGTATTAGCAGCACTATTAATTAGATTAGTACTATCAAATGTTTCAGTTTGAGTTGTTGCTCCAGTACTCCAAGTCCATGAAGCATTTGGATTTCCTGCATCTAAAGTAAGAGCCCATGACCACTTAATAGTAGTATCAGCACCTAAATTAACAACTGGTAATGGATTAACAGTAACAGTTACTGAATCAATATCAGAACAATTAGTATTAGAAACAGTAACAGTATAAACTGTAGTAGAAGTTGGGGTAACTGTAATCATTGCAGTGGTATCACCGGTACTCCAAGCATAAGAAGGAGCAACTGCAGCCATAGCAGAATGAGAACCTATCATGCTAAAGTCATTCTTAGCATAAACTAAATACTCAGAAGTTACAGAATCAGTTCCAGCGATAGCATCCCAATCTGTATTACCACCTACTATAGTAGATTTACGTTTTAATGTATGATCTTTAGTTGCATCAGCAACACCGGCAACATCCCATCCGGAACCTGGATCTACTAAATCATAACGACCAATTATATCAATCATCATACTATCAGTAGCAGAAGTATATTTGTATAATGCACGTACATCATCACCGTTAAATCCAACAACATATCCGCCTTCATTATAAGCTAAAGAATCATCTGCAACAGCTAAAATTGCAGCATCAGCTTGCTCATTTGCAATTACAAATACTTCACCTGGAGCTAAAGTAGCACCAGCAGGGAACTGATATTGACCAGACCATGTATGTCCATTGTAATTAGTCATAATTGAATAATTATCTAACATTAAAGTATCTGCTGAACCATTGTATACTTCTAAAGCTTTATTATTAGAAGAACCTTCAATATAAGAAGAGAATAACAATCCAGGAGCAGCAATAGCGCTTCCTGCACTAATTGTCACACTTTGACCTTCACAAATAGCAGTATCTGCAGACATTACAGCCATTGGTGCTTCATATACCATTGTAGTATCAGCAGCAAAATTAGTACAAGCTAAAGAATCTGTATAAGTATAAGTAACTACTTGAGAACCTAATCCGGAAGTTGCTGGGTCGAACATTGAACCAGAAACACCATTTCCACTGAAAACACCATTAGCAGGAGTTCCTACTAAGGTAGCAGCCATCTCATTATTACAATATGAAGATGCAAGTCCTGTAAAGCTAACCACAGGAAGTGGATTAACAGCTACAACTATTGTATCATAAGCCATACCTGCTGGTGCGTTTATTTCAACAGTATAAGTAGCAGCTGAATCTGTTACTATAGAAGATGTAGTTGCTGCTAATGTATCTCCATTAGAAGTCCATAGATAAGTATATCCTGCTCCTGCTCCTGCATCAATAGTTAATGTTTCCATTGCACAAATAGCAGTATCAGCACCTAAATCAACTGTAGGAGGAGTTGCTACACCAAAATTATCAATATTAAAGTAGTAATCTCCATTTGCATCCCACTGACCGGCAAATGAAATCATTATATTTTCTCCAACATAATTTGTCAAAGGAATTTGCTTGTGTACCCAATCAGTAGTAGCTGAGTGAGATATTGAATCAACAACATAAAGAGTGTCAATACTTGTTCCACAGTCGTTTGATACCATAAATAAGAATTTATCACCATCAAGAGTGGTTGCTGTACCTCCAGAGTAATCTACTATTTGATAATCGAATACCAAATTAGAACCAGTTGTTATAGGTCCAATTTTTCTAGATAATTGAGCATCTCCTATGGTATTATAAGAATAGAAATTTTGGTATAAACCTTTACCTGGATTTCCATGACCTGATCCTATATACATATTATTACCCGTCCACATGTAAGGTGTAGATTCAAAATCATCAACATAATCAACAGCAAAAGGAGCATAAATTTCGAAACTAGTAGTTAAAGTATCATTATCTTGATATAAAGTATCTCCTGCTAAAGTAGCATAAGAAACTACATTATAAATACCAGCAGTACTAGTATTAAGAGTTCCTAAAGAAACTGTATCTGAACTATTTGGAGCAATAGTACCACTCACTCCTGTAAGAGTAATATTACTACCACTTGGTAAAGTAACTATTGCTGATACTGGCACATTGTTTTGTGTTGCAAGTCCAATATTATAAACAATAACACTAACTGCTGCTGCAGAATCTTCACAAATAGTAGAAACTGGACTCTCTAATGAAACAACACTTAAGTCATTTTGAGCAATTTCCCATAGTTTTAAGTTATCAATAAATACTTCATCACCATAATTACCTCCTCCATAATTAGCATTACTGTATTTACAAGCAGCTTGGAATGAAAGACTAAAATGTGTTCCTGCATATGCAGTTAAATCAAATGTTAATGTTTGGAACTGATCATTACCTCCAGTAGCATTAGCATTCCAAGTAGAATCTCCATTAATATCCTTAGCATATACTGAGTCATTTAACATTACTCTGAACCAACCATAAGTAGTATTATATGTTGCATTCATCTTCATATCAAACTTCATTTTCAAATTAGGAAGTGCAGTAGCATCTACATCGCATGCTGTAGCACTGGAAACATGTGTTGGGCTATTACCAAAAGCATTCTCAACAGTACTGTATGGGCTATTCCAACCACCACTAGTATTACCTGTTAATAAAAGTCCATAAGTGCTGCCATTTGCTGCACGTGTATCAGTAGATACATTAGCTGCAGAACCCGCTACATAACCAAAATCAGTAACAGTAGTATCAAATCCTTGTTCATAAGGGAAACTAGAAATACTTCCAACTGAAGTCACCATAAGTGATAAAGTATCATTAAATCTATTCTCATCAACAGTCATATCTACATATGCTACTATCGAATGATTACCTGCAACTGATAAATCTGCTGTTGCAGTAAAAGTAAATGTATCTATAGCTAATGAGTTTAATGAAGCAACAGTTTCTGAAACTACTGTACCTCCATCAACTACAAACTTAACAGGTATATTAGTCTGGTTTACAGTTCCATTATTATGAAGAACAATAACTACAGGCTCAGTAGAAGTCATACCACAACCGCTTCCGCTAACTCCTAAATAATCAATAATAGCAACTTCATTTGCTGGTGGAGTATATTCGTCTGCACCCATATCCGGTGTAGATGAATTTCTAATATCACCATCAATATCATCATCGATTCCTGTAATAGTATTTGCTAAACCATCCATTGCAATACTTGCTGCATGAAGATTATCAACACCAAAAAATACAGGATCCATAGAAACAGAGTTAGTACCTAAACCACTTGCAGTAGCTTGCCATGCTGCTAAATCAGCCTTATCAGAGCCCATTTTTGCAAATTTTGAACCTAAAGTGTAGAGGTTATTATAATCACATTCAGTAATTTTATTAGGATAGTAAGTACCATTAAAATAAATGGCATATCCACTACCTTTATTAACTAAAATATTATTCTTTATTCTAATATTTTCATAATTACTTGAGGATGTTGATCCGGAAAAATACATTGCTCTTGAATTAGTTCCTCCGGCATTAATAGCTACTGAGTTATAATAATAATATACATTTTTTCCATAATATCCATATATTCCATATGGAGAAGAAGTAGCTTGAGTAGAAGCAACCATATTATTATATACCATAAATGGATTTGCCATTGAGCCTTGACAATTATTTATGTACATACCATAGCCACTTGAGGTAGCGTTAGAAGTAATATTATTATAGGCAATTTTAGATCCAAGATAGTTTTTATAACAATATATACCATAACCATATCCATAAGCTCCTCTATCATTTAACGTATTATGAGTATATTCTACACTATCTTGATAATAAGAATAAATTCCATAATAATAATAATTCTTTAATTCATTATTAATTATAGAAATATTATGAGAATGAGAAGAAGATGATGCATATAACTTAAGACAATTATAACCACCTGTTACTGTATTATTTTCAAATCTAAAATAATTTGCATGAGTAGCAGAACTATAACTTGTCATACTACCTGAAATCAATACTCCATTAGTAGAGGATGAAGATGTAGTAGTAGGAACACTAATGTTACAATTAGTAATTGTTATAGAATCAGAAGCCATAATACGGATACCAACATTATAACTTGTAGAAGTTGCCACCATTGTAAGACTATCTAAAGTGACATAATTCTGTCCATTAATACGGAAAATATCTCTATCAGAACTTGTAGGTGCAGCCGTAATAATTGTTGCCGGGCCTTGCCCCTTAAAAGTAATAGTGTTTACAATAGAAGCACCTGTTATTGGTCCTGTTAAAGAAACCTGTTCATTATAAGTACCTGAATCAGCGATAAAAGTAACAGCTCCAGTAAGACCAAAATTCTCCAAAGCCTGTGTAGCATTACTAAAAGTAGCAAAATCAGCAGTTGAACTTGATCCAATAGTATAAGTACCACTTAAAGGGTTACCTGCATATACTTGATAAGCAATGGTATCATTTGCATTCATAGTATCGCCTGCATTCTTCACAACAGCAATACAATTATAAATACCAAAAGGCATATTTGCAGTAGTAGTAAAAGTGTAACTTAATGTATCACCTGCACTGATACTATCATTAATAGTTTCAGTAACGAATGTAGTTCCTCCATCAATTGAGTATTTTACATCAAAGGTATCAACCATTGCAATACCGGCATTACGAAATTTAATGGTAATAGGCAAAGCAGCTGAAGGAAGCACAGGAGACTGTGGACTTGTCCACTCTACCATTGCCAAATCATTAGTTTGAGGTTGCATTAAAATACCAATCTTCATATTAGGGCGATTAGTTGAGGTATTACTAGTTGAGGTTGAAGAACATACTCCACCACCATCAGAATAATAATAATGACTAGCAGTAAAACCAACTGTAGAATAATACATATGTGCATTAGAGGAATAATTAGCACCTCCCTGATATTTATCGAAACAGGTCTCTATTATAATGTTACTTACACCGTCCCATACAAATGGAGTAGTGAAAGTATGAGTATTCCACCCTGCTACATCAGTATATGCAGAAACAGAATAAACGGTAGTTAAACCGGTTTCCCATGTAGAAGAAACAGAAGTTGCAGTTGTAGTACCCATTTTAATAGTAAAACCATCAAGAGGTGTACCTTGTGCACTTGCTACATTAAAAGCTAAGGAGTTAATTGTTCCGGCACCACCACCTAAAGCTTGAAGCTCAGATGCAAGTATTATCATCTGGTGTTTTGCTCCAGTCCAATAATTACCATAAGGAGCAGGATATCCAGTATTTGAATTACTGCTAGTTCCAGTTCCTACAGTTAAATAGGTCTGAGCATTAACAGAAAAGCCCATAAAGAGCATTATGCCTATTAATACAAACGACCTATACATTTTTGTTAAAAAACGTGTAGATTTTGTTTTCATAAGTTAAAAAAATTAGTTAATAATAAAATTTGTGTTACTAGTCTGTTTACAGCCTACAAACATAACATTAATTCATAAGACTGCAAAAAAAATATTTTGCTATTAAATATAACATCTTAATACAATTGTTACATGTAAATATAAGATATATCTCAACAAATTGATTTAGTATTGTTTATATTAAACACTCTAAGAGTTGAAACTGGTATAATAGATATTCACAATTTATCAACCAGTTTCAAAAGCATTATTTTACAACAATAATTTATCCAAAATATTTATTGTATAATTAGCTTCTTAGTGCCCAAATACCTGTCGTTTTTCAACCTAATAAGATAAATTCCTTTTGGCCAATTTGAGAAATTAATTTTCTCGGTATATTGTCCGGAAGTAATGTGAATATCTCTTTGTTGCAAAAGCTGACCTTGTATATTTACTACTTCAAGACTGTAATCTTGAAGAATGGTTTCCTGAATTTCTATAGTAAATATTCCTTTAGTCGGATTTGGGTATAATTCAAATGACATTTGAGAATCTACATCTTCAATATCAAGAATATAATTTATCATAACGGAATCTTTGGCATTACAACCATATACATCAGTAACTTCAACTACATATTTATTAAGTCCTAATTGCGCATTTATATAAGGTGAAACCTCTATTGCTTGCACAGTATCTCCAGTATTCCAGAAATAATTACTGAAACCAAAACCTGCATCTAAATAAACACTTTGTGTATCAACAACAGAAATATCCGGACCTAAGAAAACATAAGGCGCATTAACAGTAATCACTACAGAATCTACAACAGCGCATGAAGAAGTAGTAGTATCTGTTGCTGTAACAGTATAAACAGTAGTAACATTAGGTTGTACTGTAAATGCATTGGTTGAAAGTCCGTTACTCCATGCATAATTTGTTGCAGATCCGTAAGCATAAATTGTTACAGCTTCGCCAGCACAAATAATGGTATCATTAGCAACTGTTAATGTTGGACCTCCTGCTACATTTACCTGTACCTGATCAGTATTTGAACAGCTAGTAATTGTATCTGTTACAGTCAAAGTATATAGAGTACTCTGACTAGGATTTGCAATAGTATTTGACATATTTGGTTGCGATAATCCAGAAATAGGATTCCACAGGTAAGTCATATTAGCAATAGGATTACTACCTATCAACCCTCCCGCTCCATTACATGATATGGTAATATCAGAACCAGCATCTGCGGTAGGTGCTGCCTGAACAAAGGCATATGTAGTATCAGAATTTGAACACCCATAAGGTGATGTATATTCGTAAACAATCTGATGTGTTCCTATACCGGCAACGTTTGGATTAAATATATTTCCACTCATACCAGTACCATAGAATACTCCTCCTATTGGAGTTGCATTAATTACAGAACTTAATCCATTATCACAGTACATTGTATTTGTACTAGTTATATCAACATTTGGTATTTGACCTACTGTAACTATTACAGTATCTGATAGAGTTGTCATAATATCAACATCGAAAACAGTAACAATATACTTTGTCGTAACTGTTGGTGCTGCAAATGGGTTCTCAATAGTCTGAATATACCCACTAGGTATAGATGACCAAGCAAACATATAATTACCAGAACCACCACCTGCTAATGCAAATAATTGTATTTGATCACCTATACATATGGTATCATCACTAGCATATGGATTAAGACTAAGAGGTCCGCCTATTACTTTAACTTTTACATCATCAGTGCTCATACAATTAGAATTTTGATCAGTAACTTTCAAATTAAAGATAGTTGTTGTGGCCAAATTATTTGTCGTTGTCACACTAGCTTGATTAGGATTAGTAAATAAAGAAGAAGGAGACCATAGATAATCATAATTACCGGAACCACCGATAGCACTACCATTTAGAGTAGCAGTATTTGGAGCCGTAATTGAGAAATCACTTCCTGCATTAGCAATTGGCGCGCTATAAACATGAGTTAGCATAGTGTCAACAGCAGTACATCCATTTGATGCTGTATAAGAGTATGTAATTAAATGATAACCAATACCTGCATTTGATGGATCAAAAATATTTGCAGACATTCCATTTCCATTAAAGAATCCACCTGAAGGAAATCCACTAATGGTATCTTTAACGCCATTATTACAATATGATGTATCAAGTCCAATGATAGATACAGCTGGTGTAGAATTTACATTAATTGTTACTGATGAGCTAGCTGAAGTTGTTCCATCAGAAACAACTACACTATACACAGTTGATATTGTAGGACTTACAATAGGATTAGATACTGAGGATGTAAATCCTGCAGGTATAGATGTCCATGAGTAAGTATATGGAGGTGTCCCTCCTGAGGCTATAACATTTAGTTGACTACTGGAACCACTGCAGATTGTTGTCGAACTTGCACTTGCAGTTGCAGATATAGGATTTGTCGATCCAACATTTATTAATACATCATCAGTACCATAACAAGATGTTATTGAATCTTCAACTTGTAATGTAAACAACTGAGAAGTTGATAATGATACAGTTTGAGTAGTAGCCGAATTTGGAGACATTACCATTGCTGTTGGAGTCCAGAAGTATTTATAATTAGCTGCATTTGATGCGCTACCTGATAATGTTACAGCTATTGGACCTACCACATTTTGGTCAATTCCAGCATTAACTACAGGCACAGGATTCACTACTACAGATTGTGTATCTGTATTGCTACATGATGTAATTGCATCAGAATAGTTATACACAACATCCCAATTACCAGCTCCTGCTACACTAGGATCAAAAATATAACTACCTAAAACCATAGTAACACCAGTTCCTGTAAATACTCCTCCAGATGGGGAACCTGCTAAACTCATAGTTCCATCATTAGCACAAGCTTGAGAATTAAGACCACTAAATGATACATTTGGTAGTGGATTTACAGTTACGACTACTGAACTTGTATTAGACGTACTTGCTGATGTTACAGTAACAGTATATGTGGTAGTAACACTAGGACTAACGGTAACATTTGCTAGTGTAGAAGTAAATCCTATTGGAGTTGAAGACCATGTATAAGCATAAGTACCATTACCTCCGGAAACTACAGTTGTAATATTTGAAGTATCTCCTGTACAAATTGAACCAGGGTTGGCAGTAGCAACAATACTTACATTACCAGAACCAACAATTACACTAACTTGATCAGTTGAAAAACATTGGTTAATAGTATCTTTTACTTCCAATGTATATACTTGAGAACTAGTTAAATTAACAGTCGTAGGATTTGCAATATTTGAATTTAACAGCATCGATATAGGAGTCCAGAAATATCCAACATTATTGCCACCGGTATAACTACCATTTAAGGTAGTACTTCCAGGGCCTGTTAGTATAATATCTGTACCTGCATTAGCAATTGGAGTTTCATTAATAAATACATTCTGAGTATCACTATTCGTGCATCCATTTACAGATGCTGAATAAACAATCTGATTATTTCCAAGATTTGCCTGAGTTGGGTCAAATTGATTTCCTGTAATTCCGTTACCAGTAAATGTTCCTCCTGAAGGAGTACCAACAAGACTTACCGTACTAGAATTATCACAATAATTTGATGACAAACCTAAAAATGAAACATTTGGTAAAGGATTCACTGTTACAACCACACTTGCATTAGCAGTATCTGTACCATCAATTACTCTAATTGAATATGTCGTACTTACAGTTGGGTTCACAATTGCAGTGGCTGTAGTAGATGTAAATCCACTAGGCAATGAAGTCCACAAATAAGTATAAACACCTGAATTACCTCCACTAACAATAGATGATAAATTAACAGTATCACCGGCACATATTGTGCTCGGATTTGCGGAAGCTACAACACTCAATGGAACTCCTGTAACCTGTATCGTTACTTGATCTGTTGAAGAACATTGATTTATTGTATCTTTAGTTTCAAGAGTATATATAGTAGTTGAATTTAATGTTACCGTAGTTGGATTTGCTATATTAGGATTTCCATTAATCAAACTAGTTGGTGTCCAAAAATATCCAACATTAGAACCACCGGTATAACTACCATTAAGGGTTGTTGAACCGGCTCCGGTAAGAACTTGGTCTATTCCCGCATTAGCAATAGGAGCTGAATGAACATCCACATATTGGGTATCACTATCAGAACAATTTCCAATGCTAACAGCATAAATAATTTGATTTGTTCCAACAATAGCACCTGAAGGATCAAATTGATTTCCACTAATTCCATTACCAGCAAATGTACCTCCTGCAGGAGAACCAACTAGTGTTACAGCAGCATCATTAATACAATAATCAGAATTTAATCCACTGAAGCTTGCATTTGGCATTGGATTTACAACAACCTTAACTGAGTCATTAACAGTTGTTAAACCATCATCTACAGTAACGTAATATGTTATCGATGAATTTGGCGAATCTGTGGGGTTTGATATACTACTAGTAAATCCAGCAGGGATAGAAGTCCATTGATAAGTATAACTGCCACTTCCTCCCGAAGCATTTGCAAGTAATTGAGTTGAAGAACCTTTACAAATAGTATCAGGAGTAGCTGAGGTTGTAACACTTAATGGTGTAACACTAACGTTAACAACCATATCATCGGTACCGTTACAAGATGTATTTGCATCAGTAACAGTTAATGTAAATGTTGTAGTAACTGTTAAGGCAAGAGTAGTTGGACTTTGAACATTTGCATTTACCAAATTAGAAGCTGGTGACCATGAATACGTATAAGTACCACTTCCACCTGTAGCCGAACCATTTAATGTAGTTGAACTTCCGGTAGCTATAGTTTGATCAACACCAGCATTAGCAATAGGTAATGCATTTACTGTAACTACGGTATTTGCATTTACCGTATTTGTTCCATCATCAACAGTAACTGTATATGTTGTAGTAACAGTTGGACTTACTGTTGGATTTATAATACTGCTAGTAAATCCTGCTGGATTTGATGTCCAAGAATAGGTATAAGTTCCACTTCCTCCAGCTGCCGTTACTGATAATTGAGAGTTACTTCCAAAACAAATTGTATCTGGAGTTGCATTTGCGTTTGCTGCAAGAGATGAACTACCAACAACAACCAACATATTATCATTATCACTACAAGAATTATTGTCAATTACATTTAATGTAAACAAGGTAGAAGCTGTAAGGTTATTTGTAGTAGGAGTTGCTGTATTTGCTCCAGAAGCTATCGCTGATACAGGAGTCCATGAATAAGAATATATTCCACTTCCGCCGCTTGCACTACCATTAAGAGTTGTTGATGTTCCTAAAGTAATATTTTGATCAATTCCGGCATTTGCAACAGGAGCTGAATTTACTACTACTGTTTGAGTATCTGAATTGCTACATCCATACGAATTAGTATTGCTATAAGTTATATCATATGATCCAGCACCTACATTAGAAGGATAAAAATAACTTCCAATAATTCCACTTCCTGAGAATGAACCAGGCGTTGGAGTTCCTACTAATTGAACAGAATCATCGTTACTACACATACTTGTTGGTAAACCGGTAAAGCTTACATTTGGAATAGGATTCACAACAACATAAACACTATCATCATCACTTAAAGTACCATCAGTAACATCTAATATATACCAGCCAGATTGAGTTGGATGAATCCATGGATTGGCATCACTGGAAGAATATCCTGCAGGATTTGATGTCCATGAATATGTGTTATTCCCATTTCCTCCGTTTACTGTTGACTGCAAATGAACACTATCACCTAAACAAATAGTATCAGGTGTTGCATTCGCATATACAAACATCACAACCGGATTGCTGACAGTAACAACAGCTTGGTCAGAACTAGAACAAGAATTACCTACATTATTAACTGTTAATGTAAATGTTGTTGTTATAAGTAAAGACTGTGTAGTTGCTGTAGCAGAATTTGCACCAGATGCAATACTTGAAGTTGGAGTCCAAGAATAAGTATAAGAACCTGAACCACCGGAAGCACTACCATTTAATGTTGTACTTCCAAGGATATTAACAACTTTATCTGATCCAGCATTTGCAATTGGGGCAGCATTAATAGTAATATTATTTGTATCAGTAGCAGAACAGCCAGAAGTAGCATCGTAATAAGAATACCAAACAGCAGCACTACTTCCTGATGTTTGAGATGGGTCGAATGTATTTCCACTAACTCCATCTCCACCAAAAGCACCTCCTGCCGGCGTTCCTGTAAGAGTTACAGAATTATCATTATCGCAATAAGTATTTGACAATCCATTAAGAGTAACATTTGGCACTGCATTAACAGACACGGTTTGACTAGCAGAACCGGAACAAGCTCCTGAAGAATAATTATAGGTAATAGTATTCGAGCCAATATTTGCAGCAGAAGGAGCAAATATTGAACCAGACATTCCTGGACCAGTAAAAGTTCCTCCGCTTGGAATTCCTATCAAAGTATCTACCTCATCATTTTCACAATACTGAGTTGCCAAACCGGTAAATGTAACCACTGGCGGTTGAGACAATGTTAGTAATAATGAATCTTCAACACTGCCACAACTATTTGATGAAGCTGTTAACTTTAAGTAAACACTTCCATTAGAGAAATCTGAGGCACTTGGGGAATACGTATCAACCAAGGATGAACCATTTGCGAAACTACCACCTCCACTTGTTGACCATAAGAGTGTACTAAAGTTAGCTGCTGTAGCGTCGTTAATAGTATATGTATTAGAACAAATTGAAGTATCAACTCCTGCAAAAACTGTTGGGGTTTGATCCACAACAATGATAGCACTTGCACTATCATTAGCTGTATATTGGTCAGCAATTGAATTTGGATTCGAAGTCCAAACTTCAATCTGATGACTACCAACAGTAAAGTTATAATTTCCAATATTTACATTTTGTACTGAATTCGTTGTTAAACTACCAGTCCAAGCATAAGCTGTTTGGGTAACACCACCCACACTCCAATTTATAGTAACTGAAGTAATTGTACTAGAACCAAAATTCTTTAAATTCACTTTTACAACTTGACTTCCGGTACCACATAGTGGGCTTATAGGAGCTGTAATATCTGTTATTCCTACATCAATATCAGCACCAAATTCATCAGCACCAATATCGGGGGTAGTAGCATTCCTTGTAATTCCATCAATATCTGTAGTAATTCCAGTAATTGGTGTACCGAGATTATCCATTGCCTGATTCGAAATATGCAGATCTGTCGAAGATATATATCCAGGATCTAATGAAATAGAGTTTACATCCTTTGAAGTGGAAGATTGCCATGCAGACAAATTAGCAACATTGTTACCATTATAATAGCCAATATTTCCAGTAGAATACATATTGTTATAATCAGATGTAGTCACAGTAGTTCCTGAGTACCAATATTGTGCAAAACCACCACCAGGAGCAATAAAGTTATTATTTCGGACTGTTACATTAGAACCAAGATAACTATAAAAAGCTGCTCTCGTTGTACCAGAAGTACCTGTTATATTTACATTATTAAAATCTACATTAGCATAGGTAGTAGATCTTAAATAAATACCTACACTTGCTGTTGAAGCATTTGTAGTATTCGCAATGAAATTATTATAAATCTTTATCCTATCAGAAGAAATACCACCCGTTCCATACATATAAATGCCATAGCTAGTACTAGTAGCTAATACATTTATTTTATTTCCACTAATTTCACAAGGATTAGTTGAATAATAACTATAAATACCATAAGATGTATTAGAAGAACTTCCAGTGGTAATCATATTAGCTCTAGAATTTATACCGGAAGTATATCTTAAATATAATCCATATTGACTTGAAGTAATTATATTACTATCTAAATCCCAACCACTAATATAGCTAGTAGAATTTATTCCTCTTAAATATACACCTGAACCTATCGCTGAAATTCTATTATTGATAATACTTGTATTTGTATTATTAGCGGTATAAGAATATACAGTAGCCCCATATTGCGAAGAAGTAGCTGTTGATATAAGTTCACAATTACGAACTGTAATATTATTACATCCACCATTTTCTTCTATTGCGTGTCCATAAATACCAGTAGCTTTTATTGTAATTCCTTTTATAACATAATGCTTTGCCCCATCAAACTTTAATGTAGCAGCATCGTTATATACATTAGAACTATAGGTCAAAGCAACACTACTACTATCACCAGATTGAGATTCAAAAGTAATTAATCTATTGGCAGCTGCATTAAGAACATTACTCAATACAACTCTCTCATTATAAGTACCACTTATCACTCTAAAAGTAACCCAATCGGAAATACCATAAGTATTTAAAGCAGTAACTGCAGCTCCAAAAGTAGCGTAATCGCCACCTGTACCAATAGTATAGTAACCTGATAAGGCACCTACAATAACTCTATTACCAATAGGGTTCGTAATAGTGGGGGTTTTAGCACTACCACCTACAGTAACACTTGTGCATTGAGCATCAATCCAGTCACCTGTTGGGGCGGATGAAGGTACATCAAAAGCCAACCAGAAATAATTAGTACCATTTGTAAGTGCTTGAGTTCCATTAACAGTAAATGTACCATTCGGATTAACCACAACGCTTCCAAACTGATTTATCGCAGCAAAAGTAGAACTACTATTTGTATAATATACTTTTGCATTTGATATATCATTGGTAGGATTAGTTGTTCCATTAGTATTAAAGGTAAATGATGTAACACTCAAAGGATTAGAAGAGTTTGCAGTAACGACCTCTATTCCAATAACTTCCTGTTCCCCAACACCAGCTATAGCATTAGTAAGGTTATTTTGAGTTGTAGTAGACGAAACATAACTCATTGGCTGAGGTGGAGAAAATTCAAACCTTATATTTGCCAGCCTATTCCTAGCTGTTAAACTTGTTGGAGGGGAAGAGTAGCTATTGTTATACCTTGCTCTGTTAGGAGTAGTTGTACTATAAGCCCAGTAAGGATATCCACTAAAGTAAACACCCTGTGATTGTACAATTAACACTTCTAAGTTATCAGTACCATTATACGCAAATACTTGATTTAATGGGATCTCCATCCATCCCGAAGTGGCATTATTAGGGAAATTTCCATTAAAAACTTGAGTATATCCAGCTGTTGAATAAGCACCTGTACTTACTGATGTTGCTGTTGTATGTTTAATATATATCGTAACATTTAATATATCATTGTTAGTATTAGTACCAGATACTTTATAAAATGCCAATGCAGACAAATCCTTAGCACTTCCTAATTCAGACTGCAGATAAATACCTTCCCAAGCATGATAATTTCTATAATGCAGTGGTTGTTGATTATTTGAAGCTGTGCCAGAGCCTATAGTGATATAATCCTTGATTTTTCTATTACCGGCAGGAGAGGTTATTGTAGGGGTTTCGGATGTGCCATCAACAACAATTGAATTACAACTAGCATCAACAACATTATTAACTGTTGCCGATGAGCTAATATCATAAACTAACCAGAAATAATTACTTCCAGAAAGTAAAGTTTGTGTTCCTGAAACAGTAAAACTTCCTGAAGGAGTTGCAACAGTACTACCAAATTGGGTTGTACTACTAAAAGCATCTACGCTACCAGTGTAGTAAACTTTAGCACTTGATATATCGCCGGCAGATGTAGAACCAACTGTATTAAACACTAATGAACTAACGTTCAATGGAGAGCCCGTATTTTGAGTATTAACTTCTAACTTAAGTATCTCTTGATTTGTTCCTCCTTTAGGTATATTTGATAAGGTTGGGTGAGAAGCTACTGAACTCACATAAGTCATAGCTTGTGGAAGAACATATTCAAATCTTATATTTGGTCTTTCTGTTGTAGCATTAAGCGAAGTCACTGTTCCATTAAATGAATAATTTCTTCTTGCTCTATTTACACTTGTGTTAGAATGATACCAGTAAGGATAATTCGTCCAAGTGGATGACATCTTAGGCTGTACAACCAATACATGAATATTACTAGTACCATCATATAAGAAGGTATTATCTAGATTCACTCCCAACCAACCAGTTACTTTATTATTAGGCATTGGCCCATGATAAACTAATGTATATCCAGTTAATGAATAATTTCCACTAGAAAGAGTCGATACAGTTGAGTTCTTCATATAAATATTAATTTCAGTAATCTGATCTGTAATATTACTCCCTGAAGATTTATCCCACTGGATTCTATTAATTTCTTTAGCTCCGGAACCTAATTCACTTGCTAAATATATAGCCTCATCAACACCTGCATAATATGGAGGAAAAACAGGACCTTGCCAATTTGTTACCGTTCCTGTTCCAACAGTAACCTGACCTTTAATTTCTTTAACCGGGGTAGGTGAACTAATAATAGGAGTATAATTAGTACCACTAATGGTAACTTGAAAACAAGATGCGTCAACATAATTTCCTAATGTAGCCGTTGATTTAATATCATAAGTTATCCAAAAATAGTTAACACCTTCTGATAAAACCTGAGCTCCTACAATTGGGAAATTAGCAGTAGGTGTTGCTACAGTAGAACCAAATTGATTTGTTGCACTAAATACAGGGTTATTTCCTGTAAAATAGGCTTTAACATTCTGTATATCTGAAAGTGAAGTTGTTCCATTAGTAAGTATTGCCAATTGTGCCAATGTAAGAGGACTATATGCACCAACAGCTGATACCTTAACCCTAATAATCTCTTGATTTGTATATCCTACATATACAGGCAAAGTATCCTGCTCTGTAGTAACAGAGGTTATTGACATATTTTGTGGTTCATATACTTTAATATCATCAACTGCCATATCACTCCTCCATGAAGAGCCTGACAATGAAGTTATTCTAATTTTAATATTATTCATTCCAGCATAAGCACTAAGACTAATAGATGCATACCCCCAAGAATCACTTGGACTATTCTGTTGCTGTCCTTGCTTATACCAAATATCACTTGACCAAGTTGTTCCTCCATTTGTTGAAACTTGTACACTTAATCTCCCCATCGTAGAACCATACATATGGTAATAGAAATCTATTTTGGGATTAGTTAGAGAAGTAAAATTATATAGAGGACTAACCAACCAAGCAGTTTGATTAGTACAATAGCCGCCACCATAGCCTCCTGCATAAACATATTTACCGGTACCGGAAGATGTTGTATGATCTCCATCAGGTCCAGTTGAAGTATATGGTGTAGCTCCTGTTCTTGGAATCCAATCTTTGTCATCACCACCAACATTTACCCAATCAGTAAGTAAATAATAAACACCACTACAAGATGGATTTCCTGTTGCTGTTGGAGTTTGATTTTCAAAATTTGTAATATGTGGGAATGTAGAAATTCCAGGATAATCAGTCTTCGCACTATCTAATACACCTGGTGATGAATAGAAGTTTGTTGAAGGATCGTATGACCAAACCATATAATAATACATAGTATTCGGAGATAAACCTGTATGATTATATGATGTTATTGTTGAGGAATTACCTTTATAAAGAACTGTTCCTTTACCTACCTGCACCTGATTACCAATAATATATGAGGTCCCATTTGTTGGAGCTACAAAATCGTTAATAGTATTGTATGTGATAATAATACTATCTGAACTTGCATTTGAAGTCCATGCAAGATTTATTTGTGTTGATGTAGCTGTGTTTGCAGAGAATGCCACTGGGTCTGCGATTCCAACAACTGTTGTCTCTTGTTTTTGTACTCCTGTACTATAATTTTTTGCACAATCATAAGACATTAGTTTATAATAATATGTAGTATTTACATTTAAACCTGCATCTTGAAAATTTGTTTGTGCTCCTTGATACAATACTTCTCCTAAGCCTGCTCCTAAAGTGGCACCAGTTACATAAGCTTGACCATCTGTTAAAACACCAAATGTGTTAGTTGTATTCTTTAATATAATAACATCATCTGACGCAGAATTTTTAGTCCAAGATAAATCAATTGTTGTACTGCCAGCAGTAGTAGAAACCCCAGAAGGAGGGTCAATTAGTCCTGTACTATCATCAGCTGAAACCCCACCAGAAAAATAATAATTTACATCATAGGAATATGCTTTATAGTAATATCTCTGATTATCACTAATTGGTGAATGAGAAGTACTAGAAGCTGCTCCCATATAAAGTATGGTATCATGATTATTTGAAACTTGCATTCCTGGATAATAATTTGGGAAACCATTAAAAGGTGTTCCAAAATTATTTGTTGTATTATAAACAATCATAACATTATTAGTGCCATTCTTAGTCCATGATAAATCAATATTACAAGTTGTATTAGCATTGGCAATAAAATTAGTAGGATCACCAATTGAACTTGTTGTGGCATTTGCACTTTGAGCTGTACTATAATTCTTTGCACAATCAAATGAATATACCTTATAGTAATAAGTGGTATTTACATTTAATCCTGTATGCG
>Ga0256842_1000377_pt1 | contig 39211 bp, 52 predicted proteins | sample 4559240metaG_FD_185973 | JGI IMG/M metagenome (GOLD analysis project Ga0256842, IMG submission 185973) | Hydrothermal vent microbial communities from Guaymas Basin, Mexico - 4559-240 | ecosystem: Environmental > Aquatic > Marine > Hydrothermal vents | place: Mexico: Guaymas Basin | collected...
TTGACACGATCACTACGGGAGCCATGATCCTCAGGTTCGCCAATCCTCTCTTAACGAGCTGCGGAGCGGACGAAAGAGCACTTGTGAGAGCCATTATCAGTCCGGCACCTCTTATGAAGTCCACGTGGAACGGAAAGAACGCTGTCGTCAGCGGAACGAACAGAACTCCTCCTCCAACTCCAGATATCGGCGCCACGATACCTATCGCCAGAGTTAGCAGAAATAAGCACAGAGGCCAGAACCACCATACCATAAGCTCACCTCCGATGTTTTTAACTCCGAATTTTACTCCGTTTCTGACACCTTTGTTAGTGGTAAATAAATAATTTAAGATTAACTATTTATAATTTAATCAACAATAATTTAAATAATTAATAGGAATAATATCCAAGTAGCTCCAAGTATTGATGTAACGAGGTATTTAAATTATCCACAACGTGGCGTCACAACCAATATCCACAATCGTGTTAGAAAAACGTGCAGACCGGAGATCAGAAATTTGACACTTGATGGTGAGAATAATCAAATTAAAAATTTATACATAAGAACAGGTATCTTCGAGTATCTTATTACAGAATCCGTGACTGTTCCGATGGGTAGGCTATCGTCTAAACCCCTAGAGCCAACCACAATTACGCTCGCTTTTTGTTCTTCAGAAATTTTTGGGATTTCTCTGTGCGGGACTCCATACGCTATGATAACATCCGCATCTATACCCAAATTTTCAAGCTGATTTTTGATGTAATTTATTTTCGACTTCACTGCCGATTGATACATGTTGTTCTCCAAAACGTGTAATATTATTACTTCACTCTCATTCTGAAGTGCCACACGCTTTACACACTCAAAAATTTCGTTGGAATATCGAGAAAGATCGTGAGCATATACTATTTTACTGAACAAATTTGATAACTTCTTAGGATTCTTCACGACTAAAACGGATGTTTTAGACTTTCTTATAACGCCCTCACAGACACTTCCTATAAGAATATCCTTGGTTATGCTCTTTCCCCTGCACCCTATTAGAATTACAGAAGTATTTTCCTTTGTAGCGATGTTTACGATTTCCGTTGCCGGGTCACCTACCGACAGTGTGTATTTAGCATTGAAACCGTGTTTCTGTAAAAGTTCGGCCAACCTCGATAGGTTTCCCAGTTTCTTCCGTTCCTCACACTTTATCCACGAACAGAAATCAAAATCGTTTCCAATACCGAGTATCTTGGCTATGTCTATTACATGCATGAGGATGATCTCACCAACGCCCATATTCTTCAACTTAGGAATATTCTTAAAAACATCGATTGCGAATTTAGAAAAATCTGTTGGAAAAAGAATTTTTCTGAACATATAATATCACCTCGAGAATACTAAGACTGCAAATTTTCTAACCGATTTAAGCCTGAGCTCAAAGAGATATTCGAACAGCTGTTTTTGTTCCTTTGGAAGTAATGGATAGCAATCCGTCATGAAGTCCTTCCCAAACGGGCATAAACCAGAAACGCACGGAAAACAGTATGAGCCGATCGAACATGGGAGAGCCAAAACCATCACCTCTTCCAAACGAAGATCGGAACATTCGACATTCTTACGATGATCTTAGTCGTGCTGCTGAGAGATCCTCCTTTGATCTGTGGCCTAAGTGCGATCATAGTCACTTTTTCCTCTTGGGCAGTTCTTAGTATTTCCCTAGATGGCCGTCCAAATTTTACGATAACCTTTATGTCTATGTTCTTCTCCGCAAATCTGTCTTTCAGCTCTTCCAAAATCTCTTTGGCTCTTTCGTATTCTCTGATCATCAAGTTGCTCGTGGATTCGGGAGGTAACATTGGAGCAACGACGTTAAGTAGCACGATCTTCTTATTTCCCGCTTTAGCCATAGCGTCTATATGATCCAGCACGCGTTCGTCCACTTCAAGTGGATAATGGACATATAAAATTTTATCAAATATATTTGGATTATCACCTCTGACGATTATCACGGGTGTTCTCGACTTTCTTAGAACGCCCTCCGCAACGCTACCAAGCAGAATAGTTTTCAAGACGCTGTTTCCTCTAGAACCCATTATGATCAGAGAAGCTCCAACCTTTTCGGCAACGCGAGCGATTTCGGTTGCGGGATCTCCAACGGGTATGTAGAACCAATCGACGCTGATACCCGCCTCTTGCAATCGATCCGCTAGCTCGAGTAGCCTATTTTCAGCGATTTCCTTTTCTTTACGTATCCACTCATCGATTTCACTGAATATAGTTTTCACCGTTTTATTTATATTGACAACTCTAACCGGAATAACTTCCCCGAATAAATCTTTATACGTTTTTAAAATATTTGTTATTTTTTCAGTATATTCCGAAAAATCCGTAGCGAATATGACCCTATCAAACACATACCTCCCCTCCCCCGAGTTTTTAAACTAACTATTTACACCGGAATTAACTCCGAACTTTATTCCGTATTTAATACCGTTATTGACGGCAACATATATAAATTTTTCCAAAAAAATAAAACGATTAAAAATTATAATGATTGAAGGATCGAGTTCGACGAAAGGATTTAAATTACCTAAAGTCGAGCACCTTGGGATGAGCGAGGAGCAGAAGTTGATGATAAAGAGGGACGGTTATCCTTCACCCGGTGAGATAGTTATAGGGACTGTTACGAGGGTTCTCGATTTCGGTGCTTTCGTTTCTTTAGATGAGTATGAAGATAAAGAAGGTATGGTTCACATAAGTGAGGTTGCACCGGGCTGGGTAAAGGACATCAGAGATTACGTCAAGAAGGGGCAAAAGGTCGTCTGCAAGGTTTTGAGCGTGAATCCTAAAAGAGGTCACATCGATTTGTCCATTAAGGATGTTACCGAAAGGCAGAAGAAGGAGAAGTGGCAACAGTGGAAGAGTGAGCTTAGGGCGTTTAAATGGCTTGAGATAGCCGGGGAGAAGGTTGGCTTGAGCCATGAGGAGCTCGTCAAGGTTGGTAAGAAACTCATTAAAGAATATGACACCATTTACGAGGCCTTTGAGGAGGCGGCTTTTGAAGGTTATGAGGTTTTGGTGCCGATAGTTGGAGAGGAGCTCGCTAAAGCGATAGCGGAGATAGCGAGAGAGAACGTAAAGCCTCCGAGGGTTAAGGTTAGGGGATACTTCGAACTGAAGAGCTTGGCTCCGGATGGCATCGAGAGGATAAAGAAGGCTTTGATGGAAGCTTACAAGGCGGCGAAGGGAGGTGTAAAGATCACAGTTGAATACATCGGCGCTCCGAAGTATAGGATCGTGGTCGAGGCTGAAGACTACAAAGTTGCTGAGAAGACGCTTAAAGATGCGGTCAACAAGGTTCTAAAGACGATTAAGAAATTGGGAGGCTACGGCAACTTCGTGAGGGAAGCGGCATGAAGGTTAGAATGAGAAAGTGTCCGAATTGCGGGAGATACACTCTCAAGGATGTTTGCCCGAAATGCGGCAACAAAACTTACATGCCGATCCCGCCAAAGTTCTCCCCCGAAGATCCTTACGGTAAGTATAGGAGGAAGCTTAGAAAGGAGGTCGGATTTTTTAGCATAGGGAGGTGGCATCATGCTAAAGAGAGTTGATGTTCGCTATTTGAAGCAGCCCGAAGACGTGGGCTTGGAGAAACCGGTATTCATCGAAGGGTTGCCGGGAATAGGGCATGTTGGAAAGCTTGTGGCGGATCACTTGGTTAAGGAGCTGAAAGCTGAGAAGGTTGTCGAAATATATTCGCACCACTTTCCCCCTCAAGTCATGGTGAACGAAGACGGAACGATAAGACTGCCGAAAAACGAGGTCTACGCTTACAAGTCCGATAGAGACTCGCCCGATCTCCTCATACTCGTTGGAGATTTCCAAAGCATGAACGGAGAAGGTCACTTCGAACTCGTGAACGCTTACATCGATGTTGCGAAAAGGTTCGGAGCGGTTAGGATATATACATTGGGAGGTTATGGAGTAGGTAAGCTCGTCGAGGAGCCATACGTGATCGGAGCGGCAAACAGCCTCAAACTCGTTGAGGAATTAAAGAGCTACGGCGTCAAAATTGAGAGAGGAGAGCCGAGCGGTGGGATAATAGGAGCTTCCGGTCTGCTTTTGGGAGTCTCACAGCTCGAAGGAATTGAAGCAGCATGCCTTATGGGTGTCACATCTGGCTACATGGTCGATCCAAAGAGCGCGAAAGCCGTTCTCGAAGTGCTGATGAGGATGCTCAACCTCAAGGTGAGCGTTGACGCGTTGGATGAAAGGGCCAAGGAGATGGAGAAGCTCATAGCTCAGATAAAGGAGATGCAGGAAGCAGTTATGCAACAGTGGAAGAGCGACGAGGATCTGAGATACTTCAGGTAATTAAAATTTTTCATGATCTCTCAATTTTCGATTATTCAAGCCTTTTCAATCCGAACAGAGGTTGGAGTCCAAGTTCCTTTACCTTCTGTCGCTAAGAAGGTTCGCTTTTTACAGTAAATGGAAAAGTTGGCAACCAACAAAGTCTATGAGTTTATAAGGCTTTATAAAGACTTGATTGCCAAAATTCGAACTTTGTCATCTACTGGTTAGGGCGGGGAAGGGTCACTTACTGAACCATCAAGCTTTTAGCTTTTAAATAGGAATTTTTATGATGCTTTCAGCTCACAAGACGAAGATAATAGCTACGATAGGCCCATCTTCAAACTCAAAGGAGGTTTTGAGAAAGCTTATAAGGTCGGGAATGAGCATTGCAAGGATAAACTTTGCCCATGGATGTTTTGAGGAACATGCCAAGGTCGTTGAGAGAATAAGATCTATTGCGGAGAGGCTTGAAAGGAGAGTTGCGATTTTGGGTGATCTACCCGGAGTAAAGATAAGGATCGGAAAGCTTGAAAAAGAGCCGATAATTCTGAACAGAGGTCGGAGGGTTGTGCTCACTACAAGGGATATCGAGGGAAACGATACTGAAATACCGGTGGAGTTCAAGGATTTTCCGAAGATCGTGAGTAAGGGTGATGTGATCCATCTAAACGACGGATACATCAAGCTGAAAGTTGAAGATGTCAAAAACGGGGATGTTATCTGTAGAGTTTTGGTTGGGGGCAAACTGTTCAGCAGGAAGGGGATAAACGTTCCGAAGGCAGAGTTGCCCCTCGAAGCCTTAACTGAAAGAGATTTTGAAATCCTCGAATTCATGATCGAGCTCGGTTTTGATGCAGTAGGGGTTTCTTTTGTCGGATCTGCTTACGACATAATCAAAGTCAAGAGATTCGTTCAAAAACGTTCGGAGATGTTCGTAATAGCAAAGATTGAGAGGGTTGATGCTGTCAAGAACTTCGACGAGATCCTGAGTTCTTCGGATGGCATAATGATAGCCAGAGGCGATTTGGGCGTCGAGATCCCGATCGAAAAACTCCCGATAATTCAAAAGAAGTTGATAAGGAAAGCTAATTATGAAGGAAAGCCAGCGATAACCGCCACGCAGATGCTCGAATCGATGACTACTGATAAGATGCCTACGAGGGCTGAGGTGACGGATGTTGCCAACGCGATCTTGGATGGGAGCGATGCAGTGATGCTTTCCGAGGAAACGGCGGTTGGAAAGTATCCTGTTGATGCTGTTAGGATGATGGCTAAGATCGCGAGAACTACGGAAACGTATCTGAAGCCAACTCTGGATGTTGAGGAGATACGGAAGGGTGGAACGATAAAGGATGCGATTTCCGTAGGGATAATCGAGGCTTTGAGAATCGTTAACGTCAAGTTCATAGTTACGCCTACTAAGACAGGCAGAACTCCTCGCCTTATCTCTCGATTTAGGCCAAAGCAGTGGATATTGGCATTCAGTGATAACGAAAGGACTTGCGGAGGTTTGATGTTCTCATACGGCGTTCAGCCATTTTTACTTGAGGAGGGGTTTGATGAGACGAATATTATGAAGCTTCTCAAGGATCTTGGTCTGTTGAAGTCGGGGGACACGATTATGATAACGGAAAGCAGGCCGGCTGAGGTTGGGACAAACACTATAAGGATTCTGAGAGTAGATTGATATGGGATGATGATGGACCTCCTTACTGATGCGTGATGAGAGAGTCCCGTTCTGACCTCCACACCTTCTCCAAATCTTCTTTAAATATCTTTGGGAGAACTATCGGTATTCCGATGTGCCTCTCAAGCACCACGAAATCCCCTTCGGCCCTTATCCTCTTGAAGTTCTTCCAACGGATGAGTTGCCCGTTTATTCGAATACCAGTCGAAGTGATTTCGTAGGTTTTAGGTTTCGTCGACTGGTAAATCAATATGATAGGATATATCACCGTGAAATAGCATGCATAGAATATCCAGAATGCCGTGGATATGCAGAATCCGTATTTGGATATGAGATAGCAGTTATACCAGAAGGCGAATACTCCAAGGACGGGTATTATAAAAATCAGCTTCATCTTTCCGGAGAGCTCGAACCTCTTAAATCTCTCGAACTCAAATCTCCTGTCACTTTTGAAAACTACTCTCACAAACGTAAATATAACTCCTCGAAGATAAGAATTTCGTGAGCGTTGAGGATAGAATTACGCTCGCAAAAGTCATTTATAATCGATTTGGGGACGAGTTGAAGAGTAGATACAATGAAATCCTACGCAAGCTCGATGAGGCAATAGATGAAACTTGGAGATACATGCGCTCCACTGGAATCACGGAAATCTGCAAGCAGTGTGCGTTGGAGACTGGAAGTTGTTGTCGGAGATGGGTTGAAGATCTATACGATGAGATTATCTTGGTGATAAATCTGCTGTTGGGCGTTGAATTTCCAAAGGAAAGGTTTAAAGAAGAACTTTGCTTCTTTTGTGGGAAGAACGGTTGCATGCTTAGGGCAAGGGAGGGGACTTGTGTAACCTATCTATGCGATAGGATCGATGTGGATAGAACGGAGTTCAACAAAGTTTGCTCGTTAGAGCTTGGATATCTGTCGTTGTTAAAGGTTAAGATAAGGAGATTCATCGATCAGAGGGTTCCACGATCCTCATCGCCTTAGCTCGGATTCTGGCGGTTTCATCATCCTCAAAGTTTATTACTCTTAAAGGTTAAATGTTTTCGATGATGAGGGTAGCTCTACGCTGAGCGATCGCGATGAAGAGCTCGAACCCGCTGATTCAAACTATGAGACCCAATAGCTCTGGAGATCCATTCTTGATCTCGCTGTAGTTCATGTCGTGGGAAGAGCATTATAGGTCTCTTGTATTTTAGCATCAGACGATTGGCTCAACTATAGGAATTGCCTTAGACTCATGACTTTTAGCACGTTGTCGGAGAAGGCGGATGCGATAAAAGAGATACAAGCCGGGTATTATTCTCCGCTACAAATGTCCCGGCTTTTAGGTTGGGATTGGACATCCGTTGTTGCTCTGGGGAGCATACCATTGCTGATTTTGTCTATTCGATAAGTATTTTAATCGTCTGCCAGAGCTTAGAAAGCATGTTCCCGAGCATCTATTCACCCAAAGACATTGAGAGGGAGATTAGCGAATTCTGGGATTCTCATCAGATTTATCGCAAGGTAAAAGAGAGGGGAAAGGAGAAATTCTTCTTCGTCGATGGACCACCATACACGACCGGCAGAATTCATTTGGGAACCGCATGGAACAAGGTGATCAAGGACACGATTCTGAGATACAAACGAATGTGCGGTTTTAAGGTTGCAGACACTCCGGGCTGGGACATGCACGGTCTGCCCATCGAAGTTAAAGTCGAACAGGAGTTAGGTTTCAAAACGAAGAGGGATATAGAGAGCTACGGAATAGACAGATTCGTCGCCAAGTGCATGGAATACGCTTTGAAGAACAAGGACATGATGACCGAACAGTTCAAGGCCTTGGGCGTTTGGATGGATTGGGAAAATCCATACATGACGATAAAGGCGGAATACATTGATTCCGCTTGGTGGTGCATAAAGCGTGCATACGAGCAGGGTTTGCTTGAGAGGAAGTTGAGGGTTGTGAATTGGTGTCCTCGTTGTGAGACAGCTTTGGCTGATGCTGAGGTGGAGTATAAGGACAAGACCGATCCGTCCATCTACGTCAAGTTTCCGATTAAGGGGCAGGAGGACACGTTCATAGTGATCTGGACAACCACACCTTGGACTCTTCCAGCCAACATGGCCGTTGCTGTTCATCCCTCATTGGAATACGCCAAGTTCAAGGCTTTAAGAGATGGGAAGATAGAATACCTAATTTTAGCAAAGGAGCTTGCGGATGATGTTCTCAGAAAAGGGGGTTATGAGCTCTGGGAGATCGTGGAGACGTATTTGGGCGAGGATCTCGTCGGACTTGAATATGAGCATCCTTTGGCTGATGAGGTGCCAATTCAGAAGAACTGGAGGCATGCTGTCTATATCGCGGACTTCGTTACCGCTGAGAACACCGGTTGTGTTCATATAGCTCCGGGGCACGGTTTGGAGGACTACGAATTGGGAGTTCAAGTAGGTTTGGAAGTCTTCAATCCTGTTGACGACAGAGGTGTTTACACCGAAAAGGCTGGAAAGTATGCGGGAATGCACGTTTTTGAAGCTAACAAGGTTATAATAGAAGATTTAAGGCAGAAAGGTTTGCTTTTGGCTGAAGAGACGATTACGCACAGATATGGGCACTGCTGGAGGTGTAAGACGCCCATAATTTATCGTGCAACTGAGCAGTGGTTCTTAGCCGTATCAAAGCTGAAGGATAAGATGCTTGAAGAAATAGACAAGGTTAGATGGGTTCCAGAATGGGCTGGAGCGTCGAGGTTCAAGGATTGGGTCAGCAACGCGAAGGATTGGTGCATAAGCAGGCAACGTTACTGGGGAATCCCGATTCCCGTTTGGATCTGCGAGAAATGCGGAAAATGGAAGGTAGTTGGAAGCATAAAGGAGGTTCCTTGGGAGAACGATCTCGATCTTCACCGCCCGAAGATAGACGAGGTCACGTTCGAGTGTGAATGTGGAGGAACGATGCGTAGAGTTAAGGACGTCTTCGACGTATGGTTTGACAGCGGTGTTGCTAGCTGGGGAACGCTGAAGTTTCCGTTCAAGATGAGCGAAGAGGAGTTTAGAAAGATTTGGCCTGCCGATTTCATCACCGAAGGACACGATCAGACGAGAGGATGGTTCTACTCCCAACTTGGGGCGAGCGTGATAGCGTTCGGGCAAGCTCCATACAAGACCGTGCTAATGCACGGATTCACTTTGGATGAGCAAGGCAGGAAAATGAGCAAGAGCTTAGGCAACGTGGTGGAGCCGGAAGAAGTGGTTGAGAAGATAGGAGTTGACGGATTCAGACTCTATGTTCTCTCATCTGCATTGTGGGAGGATTTGCGCTTCAGCTGGGAGGATGCGAGGAATGTTCTCAGAATGCTCAACATATACTGGAATGCTGTTAGATTTGCCTACACATACATGAGTCTCGACAAATATAGGGAGCTTCCGCTCGATGAGGTCGAGCTTAGCGTGGAAGACAGGTGGATCCTATCGAGGCTTGAGAGCTTCAACAAGCTTGCGGTTGAGGCGATGGAGAACTACCATCTCCACAAGGTTGTCAGGGCATTCTTCGACTTCGTGGTTGAAGACTTCAGCAGGTGGTATATCCAGCTCATAAGACCGAAGGTCTGGGAGGAGAAGGATTCTCCAGCAAAGCTTGCGACATACACGGTCATACTCAGGATAGTGGAGAAGACCGCAAAGATAATAGCTCCGTTCGCTCCGTTCTTGGCTGAGTGGATATATCAACACTTCATAAAGGAGTTTAAGCATGCTGAGGAGTCGATATTCTTCGAGAGCTATCCGAAGCCGGACGAAAGCTTGATAGATGAAGAATTGGAGAGGGCAATGGACATAGTGAGAGAGATATTCGAAGCGGCGAGCAACGCGAGGCAGAAGGCCAAAAGGAAGCTGAGATGGCCCTTGAGAAAGATGATCGTGGAATCGAAGGACGAGGACGTCAAAAAGGCGGTCGAAATGCTTGAGGAAATCATCAAGTCACAGTGCAACGTGAAGGAGGTTGAAGTCGTCAGGGAGTTCGAGAAGGATGTGGCGGTTAAACCGAACTACAAAGCTTTAGGACCGAAGCTTAAGGGAAGAATTAAGGACTTTGCAAAGTTTGTCGATAGCTTGGGCAAGGACGAAATCGCTGAGATACTGACGAAAGGTGAGATCGAGTTCGATGGTATGAAGTTTAGCGTGGATGAAGCTCTGATTGTGGAATACAAGATTCCCGAAGGGTATGAGTACGCCGAATTCTCAAGGGGTATGGTTTACGTCTACACTGTGCTTGATGAGGAGCTAAAGAGGGAAGCTTTTGCGAGAGAAGTCGTGAGAAGAATACAAGAGATGAGAAAGGAGCTCGATCTGAATGTCGAGGAGTTCATAGAGAGCGTTGTAGACATCGATCCGAAGCTTGTCGAAGGGTGGGAAGATTACATAAAGCACGAAACGAGATCGGTCAAGTTAGAATTTGGTAAACCGAGGGAAGGTTACATCAAAGAGTGGGATATTGAGGGAATGAAAGTCGCAATTGGAATAAAGAGACTTGAGAGTTAATTTTTAATTTTATGGACATTGAGATCTGGTTAAACCATTTTTACCCTAATATTCTATCAGATTTTGGATTTAGTAGAGAATATGACGAAAGAGCAGCAGAGCTAATATACGAATTGGGCTGGGGGAAACTATTGGATAGCTCGATTTTGCTTGAAAAGATCAAAGATAAAGAAGTTCTCATAATTGGCGGAGCAGTCGATGAAGCCGATGTTGAAACTTTGAAAGATTCAAACTGGGTCAAGATTACGGCTGGCAAGTCTATCTTAAAGATTAGAGATCTCATGCCTAATTTTATTTCAGACATTCACGTTACGGATATGGAAGAACCGGATGAACTTTTAATCGAGCTTGAAAAGCAAGGATGCATCTTGGTTCTGCACGCTCATGGTGATAACATCCATCGAATTCAATCTGTTGTTCCAAAACTCAGTAGATTCGTAGCTACAACGCAATCCAAGCCCTTCGATAGAATATACAACTTTGGAGGCTTTACGGATGGCGATCGTGCTGCTATTATTGCAAAAATGTTTAACGCTAAATGCATAAAGCTTGTAGGCTTTGATTTTGAGAGAGCGGAAGGAATTAAGCTAAAAAAACTAAGATGGGCTAAGAAGATTTTGGAATTTGAAGGATTGCTCTAATAATAAAAATGGTGGGCACGCCTCGGGTCGACCCGCCTAACGGAAAGCAGTCCGATCCGACCTCTCCTCCCCGCACCCCCGAAAGCGCCGGTCGTCCGGGGTAAGCCTGCTCCCTTCCGGGCCTGGGCCGGTCCCCCCGGCAAACACGGCGGTGCATTCCTCCAAATGCACCTACCGTGACCGCCGACCCTTCGGGACGGGGACTCTGCGAGATCGGATCGGACTGGTGATTTCCGCTCGGCGGGCCTTCCCTCGGCTTCGGCCCCCGCGTATCGACGGTTTCGGGTTACAGGGGACGCCGAACCCCCCGGCCTAGCCCACCAATCCTTATGAACACTGCAAGATATTAAAGCTTTTTGAGAGAATATATTAAAAATATAAAAATTATAAATATTTAAGGGGCAAGAGTTAAATAGTTTGGCTGAGACATGATTATGTGGCAGGGCTGAGAAGGCTCGTGCTGGATGTTTTAAAGCCCCACGAACCGAGCAACATAATACTCGCTTTAAGGCTCAGCGAGGTTGAGAACGTGGAGGGTGTGAACCTCAGCCTTTCTGAGATGGATCAGAATACCGAAACGCTCAAGATCACGATAGTTGGCGATGATATGGACTTCGAAAAGATAAAGAAGGTAATAGAGGATTTGGGAGCGGTTATCCACAGCGTAGATGAGATAGTTGCCGGAAAGATGATAGTTGAGAGGGTTAAAACTGAGCAAGATTAAAATTCCAACGCATTTTTTATAGCCTTTGGAATTTGGCGGATCAGATCCATTGCCGTATAGTTGTAGCCGAGCTCATCGAAGCATAGCTCTCCCGCCTTTCCGTTTACGAATGCCGAAGCGCATGCACTCCAAAACGCATCGTTCAGAGCGAAGAACGCACCAGCTATTCCTGCCAAAACATCCCCAGTCCCACCGACGGTCATTCCAGCGTTCCCGCTTCTGTTTATCCTAACCCTACATCCGTCCGTAACTATATCCTCTTTGCCCTTGAGCAGGATCACCGCGTTTATCTTCTCCGCAACCTTCTTAGCATTTTCAACGCTCGCTTCCAATCCGAAAACTCTCTTGAACTCTCCGGCATGAGGCGTTAGAATGCACTCTACATCCTCCGGGATGTCTGAAATTATCCCATCCGCGTCGAGCACCGCCTTACTCACATGCTTCAAAAATTCCACAACAAAGTCTTTGAACTCCTCGTTCTTTCCAACCCCCATACCCAAAACGACGACGTGGTGCCTTCTGGCTATCTCGACTATCTCGTCCAAATGCCTAAGAGTTACCGCATCACCTTCAACCTTTCTAACGATTAAATTTGGCGAGAAACTCGCAATTATGGGGTATATTCTCTCAGGAACAACCAAAGTTGCTATGTCCGCTCCGGCGTATAACGATGCGAGCGCGGTGAGAGCTGGTGCACCCGTATATTCTCCGCCTCCTACTATCAGGATTCTACCATGATTTCCCTTATGTCCTGCTTCAAATCGCTTGTAAGTCAGCTTTACCTCTCCCGGCCCGATCAGCATCTCGAACTCTTTGGGAATACCTATATCTTTGACTATCAGCTCCCCAACGACTTCTTTGGCTTTTAGGAGCCCCGGCTTAGCCCTGTGAAACGTGACGGTGTAGTCAGCTTTAACAGACTCCTCATACTCCCCAGTGTCGGGATTTAATCCCGTTGGAACATCCACAGCGAAAACCGTAGCATCCGACTCGTTTATGATCTCGACAGCCTTAGCGTAAGGTTGTCTCAACTTTCCCCTTACCCCTGTTCCGAGCATACCATCTACAACTATGTCTGCATCGACTTCCTTCAGCAAAGACGAATCCCTAACCTCGATTATCTTGAAGCCAGCATTCTTTAAAATCTGAAAGTTTCTCATCGCTATGTCCGTCTTTATATCCTTAGCCGAGCCCATGAGGTAAATTTCGACGTCGTAATCCTTCAGAAACCTCGCCGCAACGAAAGCATCTCCACCGTTGTTCCCCAAGCCTGCGAATATCGCCACCCTGCAAGGTTCCGATCTCCTGAGAATTTCATCCGCAAGCCCCCTTCCAGCGTTTTCCATCAGCTGAAGCCTCGAAAGACCGAAGTATTCGCAGTTCGTATCGATGACCGCCATCTCCTGCGATGTGATAGTTTCCATAAACAATATTCGTAATGGTCGATTATAAGCGTTAACTATATCGGTTGGAATTTCAACTGAATCATGATGGACGAATACGAAAAGCGATTGCGAGAATTCAAGGAGCACTTCGGAGATCTGATCGATGAGGAGACCCTAAAGCTTTTGGTCGATTACAGCTTCGGCAAAATGCCCACGACTAAGCTCAGCGAATTGGTGAACAAGAGGGGAAAGGTGGTCGTTGAAGGAGTGATAGAAAAGGTTTTGAGCGTTAGGGAGTTTCTGAAGAACGGAAGGAGCGGACTTGTTGCTAACGCAATTCTTAGGGATGAGAACGCCAGAGTTAGGGTTACATTCTGGAACGACTCGGCCGAACTCGTTAAAGCTGGAGATATTGTGGAAGGTTGTAGGATTAGGCTGAAGGGATTCGTAAAGAGGAGAGATGACATCGAAATATCTGTTAACGATCCTTCAGACGTTGAAATCTTGGAGGATTCGAGGGAAAAGATCAGGGGAATCGTTTTAGCAAGAAACGGATCAAAGATAGCTCTGAAGCATGGTGGCTCGGTGAAGGTCTGCTTTTTAAAATGTAATGCAGAGCTTAAGAAGGGAGATGTGATCGAAGCTTTGGGCTTTGGAGGTGATGAGTTCGTTGTTACAGAACTTAAGGTTATCAATCACGTCGATATGGATTTCTCCAACGTGTTCACTCCTATAGCGAAGATCATCCCTTTGCAGAAGGTCAATCTGAGGGGTAGAGTAAGTGGTCTAAACGGACTGAGGGTTGTTAAAGGAAAGGATTTGGCTGAGATCTTCATATCAGATGAAACTGACAGAATTAAGGTTTTGCTTTGGGGTGAGCACACTAAGCTTTACAGGGAGATCGATATTGGTGATGAGATCGAAATATACAACGCATACCCTAAGGTGGGCTGGGATGGAGAAATAGAAGTCCACTGCGGCTGGAGTTCTCTATTGCAAAAGCTTTAATTAGTATTCTGCCAACTGTTTGCTATGGATCAAATAATCTACATTGGCCCAGTGATGCTCGATGAGCCAGAAGAGTTCAGCTTGGACGAGTTCGTCCGGCAGGCGATTGCGCTTGAGGCTGAGAGGCTTTTTTATTCGAACGGAAGACTTTTCCTTGTCGATTACGATACCCTCCATGGTATAATCGACGGAAAGTTTGCGATAGTAGAATTGATAAGCTACGCATCCTTCTGTGAGGTTGGAGACTTTAGAAACTGGGTTCTCTACTACGGCAACGACGACACCGTTGAGTATGTTAACAGGATCAAGGACATAAGGGGGGACACTACCATTCTGCCGGTAATAAGAACAAATGATAGATTTATTAGAAAAATTGAAGAATATATAAGTAAAGGAAAATATAGATCTTTTTCTAAGACGAAGAATATTGAAAGTAAGATTGTGCGTGAGGAGAAAATCGAGCTTAGATGACACATTTGTATCGGCTGATTGTATATTCTCCATGATTTTTCGTTATATTTTTGATATCTCACAGTTTTCGTTGAAATATTTAGCAACTAAAAAATACTCTTTATTTCATCATCTCCTATGGATTTACTCTTGGCCCTCATAATTTTTGCAGGATTGTATATGGCTTGGAACATCGGAGCGAACGATGCCGCGAACTCCATGGCGACATCCTATGGCAGTGGCGCGTTAACGTTAAAGCAGATCGTCGTGATAGGGTCGCTCTTGGAGTTCTGCGGTGCTGTTTTCTTTGGAAAGAACGTTACTCACACCATAGCTAAGGGTATAGTTCCGATAGATACTCTCGACTACCATTTGGTCGTCATAGGTGCTTTAGCAGCTCTGCTCTCGGCGGGCTTTTGGATCACGCTTGCAACGTATTACCAACTCCCTATCTCAACATCTCACTCCATAGTTGGAGCTATGCTCGGTTTCGGATTGGCGGCCGTTTCTCAGGGGTATCTTGATCTTTCGGACATACACTGGAACGTTATGACTAAAATAGTTCTGAGCTGGATAATCTCACCCATCTTTGGAGCCATCTTAGCGTTCTTCATATTCACGCTAATTAGGTTGCTCATTCTTGAAAAATATGACATCTACAGAGTTGAGCGAATCTTTAAATACCTTCAGGTTGGAACGGCTTGCTACGTAGCGTTCGCACACGGAAGCAATGATGTAGCAAACGCAACTGGGCCTATTGCAGCTGCGTTAGGCTTCATGGGACAGCAGATGCCTCCATGGATTCTATTCATTGGAGGTCTCGGTATCTCTGTGGGCATCGCCACTTGGGGTTACAGGGTAATAGAGATGGTAGGTAAGAGAATCACCGAGCTAACTCCTACGAGAGGATTTTCTGCGGAGTTCTCGACAGCCACGACTGTGCTCATTGCATCCTACTTCGGTATGCCGATTTCAACAACCCACACTCTTGTAGGAAGCGTTATAGGTGTCGGTTTGGCCGGTGGTTTGGCCAGCGTAAACTTGAAAATAATTAAGAAGATAATCACCTCTTGGTTGCTCACCGTGCCGGTTGCAGCCGCACTTGCGATAGCCCTCTACACTGTGATGGTGATATTCCTATGAAGTTCGTCAGGAGCGTTTCGGAAGTCTTTGGGTATTCCCCTTTCGGAGCCTTGAGAAGGCATGCTGAGTTATGTGGAAAGGCGATAGGTCTTCTCCAGAAGCAGTTCGAAGCTTACAGAAGGGGTGAGTTCGATAAGGTTGAAAGGTTAAGAGAGGAGATAGACGAGCTTGAATATAAGGCCGATATGATAAAGGAAGAGATTAGAACGAATTTGACAAAATCTTTGCTTTTGCCAGTCGATAGGCACGATTTGTTGCATTTCTTGGAGGTTCAGGATGGAATAATAAACTACTGCGAGCATGTCGGGCATATGGTAACCTTTAGGCGTGTCAAGGCGCCCGAGAAAATTTGGAGAGAACTCGACATACTGCTTGCGAAGATTATGGAGACTGTCAACAAGTATGAGGAGCTCGTGGATCACATTTCGAGACTCGTGGCATCATCCTTCACGAGGAAAGAAGTGGAAGATGCGATGATGCACGTTAAAGAGGTGGAACAGCTTGAGCACGAGTGCGATCTCGTTCAGATCGGTCTCTATACTTTGCTCTTCAACGCTGAAGGGATGGATCCGCTCGACGTTCATCTGATGGTGGAATGGGTGTCCCACTTGGGTGAGATAGCGAATTACACTGCAAGAGCTGCTGATAGATTTAGAACCATGGTTTTGGGGAGAGGTTAATCCTTTCCTCTATACATCAGAACCTTGACCTTCTCCTCTGTTATGAGCCCTTCCTTAACGACTTCGAGGATCTTCGGCTTTATCCGCTCTATGTTTTCCTTCGTATCGACGATCTCGATGACTATCGGCAGATCGATGGAAAGCCTGAGAATTGAAGGAGATCTGATTATGCTCGTCTTTCCGAACCCGTAGATTCCCCTTATAACGGTTGCTCCAGCTATCCCCTCTTTCTTCAAGAACTCCACCAGATACTTGTAGAGCGGTTTGCCATCGTATTTGTCGGATTCTCCTATGAAGATCCTGAGCAGGATGGCATCCTCCATACTCAACGCCTCCAGATAAGTAAGGCAGTGGCTCTGCCGAGGTAAACTGCAAGTAATGTCAGCGATACAGTTGCTATGATGTTGAGGACGAATAAAAGGGTTTCTCTTTGTTCCAAAAGTCTAAAGGATTCGTAGCTGAAGGTTGACATTGTCGTAAAAGATCCCAACAATCCGATTGTTAGAAATATCCTCTCATCTCTGCTGAATAAGCCCGTGTATTCTGATAGGAACATTGTTAGGCTTAAAAAGTAACTTCCGATCGTGTTAACAGCTAAGGTTCCAACTGGAAAGGTTACGAACCCATCCTGCACGATTCCGCTAACTACGTATCTCAGAATCGCCCCTACGAATCCACCCAATCCTATAAGCAGTATATTCAGCGTTCTTCCACCTCCATGAGCCTCAAGCTCGCTATCGCGTAGTAACTGTCTTCAAGCGTGGATATTCCTCCGTATATGCTTCTCCTAAAACCTCCATCCGGGTTTTGAAGCGAGAGGATGTATTTAACAGTTTTTCCGCTTTTATATCTATGATCCAACAAGTTCAAAATCGAAATGGCGTAGTATGTGTCTTCCAAATATGGTGGATATGAATGCGGATGTTTTGAAAAACCACCGCTCTCGCATTCGTGCTCCATGACGAACTTCACAGTGTCGCCGTTCTCTTTCAAAACGGAAACGGCATAAAATGTGTCCTTAAGGGTTGCCCTTCCTATCCCGTATCCTCCGTTTCGCTTGAAACACCTGACGAAATCCTTCACCTCTCCGCGGACATCTCTCCCCAAAAATCTCAGGCATGAGACTATCATATATATCTCTCTAAGGATATTTGGATTCTCGAAGGAGTATGTAGCGGTTATTCCGTGCTCTCCCTTCAGCTTGGAATTAGGATTCCTTTTCGCCGCCTCATAGAGTCTCTTGAGCAAGAATTCGGAGTAATCTGGTAGATCTTCGTTTAAAATGGAGAGGGTGCTGTAAACGTAAAAGATAGAGTAAATGTCTGGATTTAGCTTTCCAAGCAGGAATTCGACGAGCCTATCTTTGTCCTCTATCTCCTCGCCTATTGCGTTGAGTATGTAAACAGCATAGAACGTTTCTGGTAAAGAGGATGGTAGGGGATTGCAGAATGCAAATCCTCCATCTTTTGATTTCCTTTTGAGCACGAATTCCCTCAGTCTCTCAACGTCTATACGAACTCACCCCGTTATTATCTTAGACCTCTGCCTGAACTCTATCTCGAACTCAAGCTTCTTAGCATCAGCATCGAACTCGACTTCCACCTCTATCGGCTCAGTGAAGGTGAACCTTATCACCCAGTCCTCCGAAGATATCTCAATCTCGTTCCCTTTCTCTATCTGATCTACAAGGCTTCTCAGGAATCGAACGAGCTCATCTTTGCTCAGATAGGTCTCAAACTCGAACTCTCCAGATTCAACAATCCTCTTATCCTTCGAACTCGGAAGCTCGACCATATCGTATAATTGAACAAAAATAAATATAAGTTTTCTTAGGAATATTATACTTGATGATCCTCGATGCGATAGGTTCGAGAAAGAGGTTGGAGATCTTGAGATTGCTATCAAAAGGAGAGAAGTGTGTCAGTGAGATAATGGAGGAACTGAGAATTGACGGAAAAACCGCTAAACACCACTTGAACGTCTTGGAGAGAGCCGGAATGGTTGAAAGCAGGATTGTAGGAAAGAGGAAAGTCTATAAGTTGATAAAGGAGATAAGAATCGAAATATCTCCTCCACCGAAGAGGAAGTTCATGGTTGTCATCAGCTCAAAATGTCAAGCTTAGGCTTTCTCAGAATACCTTTTTCTTCCGCCATATCGTAGAGCTTTTCAATTGCCTTGACGACTTTCGGTGGCATCTCCAACGTGTATTTGTTCACATACATCAGGGCAAATCTCTTTACAAGCTCTCTGTTCATGCCTCTCGAATATTTCATGGCATGCTCTAAGGCTTCATCTACGTTCTCCAAAGCGTAGCGGATGCTCTCCTTCATAATCCTCAAAAACTCTTTCTGCTCTTCCTCGGGAATTCTTCTGTTTATCACGTTCACTCCCAATGGAAGAGGTAAACCGGTCTGATCATGCCAGAACTCCCAGAGATCGAGGATCTTCTTGAGTCCGTGCATTTCATACGTTATCTGTCCCTCATGAATGAGAAGACCGGCATCCACCTTACCAGCATTAACCGCCGGAATGATCTCATCGAACCTCATTTCTACCGCCTTAAAATCGCCGATTGCGAGCTTGAGCAACAGATTTGCCGTTGTGTATTTTCCCGGAATGGCGATCTTAACGTTGCGAAGCTCTACTTTCTCCTTAGCGACGACTATCGGACCATAGCCTTCTCCAACGCTTGCCCCAGCGGAGAGCATGCGATACTTATCGTCCAAATAAGCGTAAGCGTGAACAGAAAGGGCAGTTACATCCAGCTTTCCTTCGAACGCCATCCGATTGAGTGTTTCGATGTCTTCGATGAGATGTTCGATTTTGAGCCTCGTTGCTATCTTGCCGGCGATCATCGCATAGAACATGAAAGCGTCATCCGCATCTGGCGTGTGGGCTACGAGCATAATCCCAGTTGGACATAGATGATAAAACGGTTACCCTTAAAAGTTGCTCAAGCGAATTATCCATATGGAGATCGAGATAGCTGGGAGAAAGTTTAAGGCTGATATAAGGTGGGCTGAAGATCTCAAACCTGTTTTAGCCTTTCCTGAAGAGCTTAGAGAGAACTTTCCTGCTTACTACATGTTCAGAGACCTCTATTATAGCAAGAGCGATAGAGAGAGGATCTTGGAGCACCGCTTGCGATTCGATCTGACGGTGATTCCTCCAAACAAGATCGGCAAGGAATTCATAAAGACATTCGGTCACTACCATCCGCCAGCTGAAGGAAATTTAAGCTACACGGAGATCTACGAGGTTCTGAGTGGGGAAGCGATATACCTCCTTCAGAAGGTTGAGGATGGCAAGATAACTGATGTCATCGTCGTTGAGGCTAAGGCTGGAGACAAGGTCATAATCCCGCCGAACTATGGGCACGTAACTATTAATCCATCCAACAAGGAGCTGAGGATGACGAATTGGGTTTGCAGAGACTTTAAATCGGACTATGAACCATACGAAAGGCTTAGAGGAGCATGCTACTATTACACTGAGGATGGATGGATAAAGAACGAGAGGTATGGTGAGGTTCCCGAAATAAGGTTCATGAAGCCCAAGATTCCGAAGGAGTTGGGGCTAAAGAGGGGCGAAGAGATGTATAAGCTCGTCAAAGATCTGAGCAAGCTTGAATTCCTTGTTAGACCATCGAAATATTCTGGGCTGTTCGAAGAGGCTTTCGAAGAAACTTAATTTTTGAGAAGGTCTCTCTTGATCATCTCCACAACCTTGGGTATAGCTTCTTTCACCTTGGGAGTGCACTCCTCTCCGAAGCTTTCAACATCTTCAACCTCCACAGCAATCAGTTTTATCTCTTTTGGCATTTTCTCCGGAAATATAACGTAACCAAGCTTCAGAGTTGTGGCGAGCGTTAGGTTGTGGGTGTTCGTGTATGAATACGTTAGGAATATATCTTCGATCGTCAGTTCGTAGATCGTCCCTGGCTCGTTTCCCATTCTTATTGCATCGACGATTATTGCTCTGTCGTATCCCAAAATCTTGTCCAAAACATCGAAGTTCGTTGCCGTTAGTATCGCCGTGTCTACATCGATCTCCTTGCTGATCATCTCTACTATCTTTATCCCAACAGAATCATCTCTAAGTATGGGGTTTCCAATGCCAACGACGATAGTCTTCACGCTTCAAACAGGGACTTCTGTGTATAAATACGTGCGGTCATCAAAAACAAAATAAAAAAAGTTAGAAGTTTCTTAGGGTCTCGTAAGGTTTCCGTCGCTGTCGTAGATGTTTATATCTATTGGCAACCTGCCCGGCAAGACGTGTGTTGCACAAGCCAGACAGAGGTCGTATGGTCTGAAAGCCATCTCGAAGTAGTATTTGTTTAAACCAGCCTCCTCGCAAGCTCTTCTAAAAATGGGCTCATGCGTTTTCGGAGTGCAAGCTGCTACCACCACTCTGTCAACAAGCCCCTTCCTAATATCTTCCTTGATCAGCTCTTGCCCCGGATCTGAGCACATGAAGAGATAGTCCCTCACTACAACAACATCAGGCAGTTTCCCAGCAAACTTCTTAACCTCCTCGATGTTTACTGCACCAGCTATGTTCTCTCCACTGTGACAGATGTAAACACCTATTTTAGGCACGTAACACCACCTCTACTGTAAGCGGAATACTACTACACAACACTAATAATTGATAATAGGTGGGTTTATAAGAATAAAAAATCTTGCGGAAGGTAGAGTATTATTAATAATCTAAAATGGTAGCACATCTTATAACAAATATGTCCAATTACTAAATAACATGAAAAAATAATTATAAAAATATATCAAACTTTTATCCTCTCGATTAGGATGAATTTATTCTTACCGTTTGAATTCTTATAAACAAATAATTGTCTTTTTCTAACGTTTTGTGCCAGTCTCACAGCCCTCGCGATCTCAAACATCGGTAACTTCCTATCATCGACTATCGTAACTAAGAATTTCGAGTGAGGGAGATCTTCAACACTCTCTACTCTCTCATAAACTCTGAAATCGCTCCCGAATTTAAATCCGGTCTTTACGACGAAGTTCCTGAGCTTTAGATCTTTATACACCTCAAATCTCCTGTCGAAGTTCGGATCGAACGATCTCGCAATTTCTCTGAGTTCTTCAATCGAAACCATTTTCCCCGAACTGTAGACCTCTAAAACTCCAATCTCTACGAGATACAAACCTTCGAGCAGTGAGAGACTTACGACCCCATCTTTAATGCTTCCGTAAAAGAACCTCTCGAATATCTCCGTATCCTCGCTTAAGATTCTGTCTTTAATGAGGATTCCTCTTATCTTGCCGAGTTTTTCGAAGTGATGTCCCTTAACGTCCACCTCCTCCACCCTGTAATACGTCACCTCGTTCTCCTCGTCAACTACTGCAATGACCAAGTTTTCAACCCTCTTTTCAGCTATCTCCGCTATTGATACCTTCTTCGACTCCGCTATTGGCAAAAACACGTGTTTAGCTATTAAGAACTCATTCATCGGCCTGACCCTGTATCCTCTCCTTCTGAGGTCTTCGTAGGCGTAGTAGAACGGGATGAAGTCTTCGTCTATTGAGACCGCCCAGCTGAAGAGTTCAGGCAGATTTAAACTTCTTCCTCTAAATCTGACATCCGCTTTGTTCTTGATGGCAAGATAAACGACCTCCACGGGATGTAAGAAGATCTTTCCACCCCTCTTGGTTCCGAACCCCCTCTTTTCCAAATTTTTTGAATAGGCCGTGTAGGCCTGATCTCCATCGATCACTATTTGCATCGGGGAGATACCTTTGAGAGGATATTTGACCGTAACGCTATTATCCGTCCATGCTGAATATGTTAAGTGTTCGTTCCTATTGAATTGAGGAAAGAGGACGGAAGGCTCATATATGTCAGGGGAGAGATAAGGAAGATTCTGCCAGAGTGTGAGATCATAGTCAATCCTGTTGAGCCGATAAACCTTCCAAAGAACGTTACGAGATACCTTGAAATAGACTTTCCACCAGTTCTAATCAAGCCTAACGCCATTGAGACTATCTACCTAAAATTTCCGATCGAGATTGGAGTTTTTGCCAAAGAAGGCGATAAGATTACCGTTGTAGATGTATTCACCTTTGATAAGCCCAAATATACCCTATACGGGACTCCAAAAAATGGAGTGGTTTGTAGGTGGTTCTGGAGCGAAGTTTATTACGAAATTCCGGAAGTTGATCCTTTAAAGCATGGGGTGCTGAAACTCGTGATTAAGAATGGAGGAGACTGGGTTGAAGTTGGAAAGGTCGTTTTGGACTGCTATGCAATGAAAATTTATTATAGCGAGTTTGCATCGTGCTGGGCTGAGATGAAAATTCTGAGTAAGATTTCAGCAGAAACGACGTTCGTCGACAAGCCGATAATTGGAGGTATGAAAAAGGCGATAGAACTTTATACGACGCGAAGGCTGATAGGAAGATCGTTTACGATGGAGTGGGGATTGAAATGACCGTTTCCATCGAAGGGCTTGTAATATTCGCATTTGCCGTTGTTTTGGGAGTTATAGTTGCAAAGATAGTTGGCATTTATATTCGAAGATCTCTTGCGGACAAGATTCCAAAAAATGAGCTAAATCTGATCTTGAAAATTGTGAATGTCAGTATGGTTGCCGTTTTTGTTCTATTTGCCCTTCCGTTCGTTGGAGTTAATCCCTCAGGATTGATCGCTGCTGGAGGTTTTGCTGGGCTTGTTGTTGGTTTTGCGAGCAGAAGTGTTGTAGCAAACTTGGTTTCCGGAATCTTTCTGATGGCCGAGAGACCTATAAGGATAGGCGATCAGATCATGGTTGGAGACATTGCGGGTTTTGTTGAGGATATCCAGATCCTATCGACAATCATAAGGACTTACGACGGACTGTTTGTCAGAATACCAAACGAAAAGATGTTTACTTCGGACATAGTCAATCTGGTTGCAAATCCGGTAAGGAGGTTCGAATACGTCGTTGGTATCAGCTATAAGGATGACGCCAAAAAAGCGATCGAAATTATAAAAAAGGTAATTGATGAGCATCCCTTCGCGCTAAAGAATCCCGAGCCACAGATATTCGTCAACGAATTGGGGGAGAGTAGCGTTAATATAGTCGTGAGGGTTTGGAGTCCTTCGTCGGTGTGGTATGACGTGAAAACAGAACTCCTCTGGAAAATAAAGGTTGAGCTTGATAAGGCTGGAATAGAGATTCCGTTTCCGCAGAGGGTCGTTTGGCTCAGGAGGGAGAGGGATGAGCTTGGAAAAGATGTTTCTACATGAAAAAACGGTTGAGATCATGATTAAAATATTGGAAGCTGAGGAGAACGGGAAAAGTGTTTATCCTCTTATAATTTCAAAGGAGATCGGTTCTCCTTACAGCTACATCTCGAAGGTTCTTAGCGAGTTTGAAAAAAATGCACTGATTGAGAGTGAAGTTAAGGGGCGAGTTAGGATTGTCAGATTCACTGAAGACGGAAGGAAGATTGCTGAAATGTTGAGGAATTTGAGAAACGAGCTTAGAAAGGATTTTGTTGCGAGGAGAAAGCTTTCAATATTGAAGAATATAGTCAACAGCGTTGATGAGAATGGAGATGTTTTTAGAGTTCTTGCTCCTGTGATTGCGGAGCTTGAGGAGCTTAAGAAATCGAAGGATGCCGAAGTTTTGGAGGAAATTAGAAACTTGGAGAAAAAGATAGATGAGCTTTTGGGTGATACCTATGGATGATCTGCTGAAGATCGTTGAAGATCTTAGGGAAGATATGGTCAAAGTGATGTGCGATCTGATTGAGATAAAAGCCATTAGTCCAGATTCTGGTGGAGAGGGAGAATTGGATAAGGCCGAATACTTGATGAAGTTGCTCAACGGTTTTGAAGTTGAGAGATTCGATGCAAAGGACGATAGAGCTAAGGGAGGAGTTAGGCCTAACATCGTAGCAAAAATAGAGGGAGAGAGTGATAGGACCGTTTGGATCGTTTCGCATATGGATGTTGTGCCTGAAGGCGACTTATCGCTTTGGAGGACACATCCCTTTAAAGCGGTTGTTGAGGATGGGAAGATCTACGGAAGGGGCGCTGAGGATAACAATCAAGCCATAGTAAGCTCTCTTTTCGCTGGAAAGGCTATACTGAAGCTCAACAAGACTCCGAAGCTAAGCTTTGGGTTGGCTTTCGTTTCAGATGAGGAGACTGGAAGCAGATACGGTATTCAGCATCTGCTGAAGCAGAACGTGTTTAAAGAGGGGGATTTAATCGTAGTTCCAGATGCTGGGAATGAGAAAGGAGACGAGATCGAGATAGCGGAGAAGAGCATTCTGTGGTTAAAGTTTAAAGTTCATGGGATTCAGTCTCACGCGAGCACGCCGAAGCTCAACGCTTGCAGGAGGGCTATGAAGTTTCTGCTTGAGCTTGATGAAGAATTGCACAGGAGGTTCAATGCTAAAAATGATCTTTTCAGCCCTCCGAATTCGACTTTCGAGCCGACAAAGAGGGAAAAGAATGTCGATAACGTTAACACGATTCCCGGATTGGACGTAAGCTACATGGACTGCAGAATACTGCCCGAATACGATGTGGATGATGTGCTTAAGGTTGTTGATGAGATCAAAGCCAAGTTCGAGGAGAAGGATGGAAAGCCTATTGAGGTTGAAGTCGTTCAAAGGGAGAGTTCTCCTCCTACGTCTGAAAACAGTGAAGTTGTTATAAAACTCAAAAAAGCGATAAAGCTCGCGAGAGGAATCGATGCAAGGGTTGTTGGAATTGGCGGAAACACATGCGCTGCTTTCTTCAGAAAAGCTGGATTTCATACTGCAGTCTGGGCTACCTTTGTAGGCAACGCTCACAAGCCGAACGAGTTCTGCCTGATTGATAATATCGTCAACGATGCAAAGGTGTTTGCAATTCTGCCTTTTGTTGAATGATTTCCAATATAAGCATAGCTTTTGTTTTATCATAATCCTATTATATTCAAATTAAATATTTGGAATTTGAAAATAGAGGAAGCATAAATTCTCAAACTGTTGAAAGATTTAGCCCAGTTCATAGACCTCCAAATCTTCGTAGATCGGCCCCTTTGATGTTAGAGTGCTCTTCTTTAGCCTAAAATCTCTAACATCCATCCAGCCGAAATCCTCGTTCATGTAAGGTTCCAAAGCCTGCAGAAGTTTTCTTTTATCTTCGGCAGTGATCTTCTTGACCCTCGCTATCGTCGCGTGTGCAACGAACGCTTTGTCTCTCTTGAATCCAAGTTTCTTCATCGATGCTCCTACCAAATCGGCGAGCTTCGATATCTCGTCCTTTCCCTCCTCAACACCAACCCATATGACCCTGATCTGACCTGCAGAAGGGAAGAAACCCAATCCTCTGAGATGTAGCTTGAAGGGCTCAACTTTGACATCCCTAAGCATCTCTTTGACTATTTCAACCCTTCTGTCTGGAACCTCACCTAAAAACATCAGCGTGATGTGGATATTCTCCTTCTCAACGGGCTTAACGCCCTTAAATTTCCCAACGAGCTGGCAAAGTTCGTTCAATCTTTCCCTAAGCTCGTCGCTCATATCCACTGCCACAAACAGCCTCATGCAAGAACGTTCGCTCCACGATTAAATTTGTTTTCTCGTTGGAGAGTTCATTATCAACCAAACTAAAACCCAGAGAAACTTCAATAACACTTATTGAATTCCTCATCTACTTCAGAAATATCGGTAACACTTGTATAGACCATCTCCAACTTCTCCAATTACTACGCAGAGCTTAAGATTTCTGAAACTACCAGCTTCTTTATCTTTTGCAAGTCTGTGTTTAACGACATGGTAATCGATAACTCATCATCATCGAGCATGAGTGTAAACCCAAACCCACTACGAGCGGATCTTATGATTGTTCGCTTGGGTGAATATTTATCACCCTTAGCTATAAGAATCTCCCCAACTCTGATTATCTCCCTCCTATCCATACTATCGAGTATTGGCTTTAATATGTCGAGGATCTCTAAGATCCCAATTGTATCACTCAAAAGCTTCTCTACATCCATACTTTCACACGAAATTGACAGATCTCCATCTCCACGCTTAATACAACAAGATTTCATAGAAGATAAATTTCTAGGGGTTCTATACGTTACTGTGATAGAATTCAGTTTTAGTTCAATCATAGCTTTGAGGAGGTATTCCCGTTTCGACATCATTTGGAGATTTTATCATGATTTCTTTTAAATTTACCGTGCTGTTATTTCAATGAAATGTCAATTACATAATCTATCAAGCCAACTGGTCTCTCTGTAAATTTGTTATATATTTGTTGGTTGCATAATGTAATTGTATGGGTGTAAGCATAGAGGAATTTAAGAGATTGGCTAAAAAGTTATATCTATTGGGTGATCGGAAACCGTTAATTCTCTTAGGTCCGCCAGGTGTTGGTAAAACTGAAGGCGTAAGGCAGTTAGCAGTGGAATTAGCGGAAGCTAAGGGTTTAGAGTTTATTGAATACGATGAAAGCTTAGCAGACAAGATAATGGAAAATAGAGAAAAATACTTTCCATTTCTTGAATTCAGATTGTATGAGACCGATCCTTCGGATTTTATAGGGATTCCAAGGGATGTCAATGGATATGTAACTTATAAACCGTTGAGGTGGGCTCAAGTTTTTGCTACCGGAGCGGGATTGCTCAGCTTAGATGAGATAACGAACATCCAACGTTTAGACCTTCAGGCGATTGTTTACAAGATCTTCGAGCGTAAGGTTGGCTTTATAAGGTTTCATCCGGACGTTATGATAACAGCTACCGGTAACCGTCCTGAGGATTCTGCAATAGCAACGATGCTTCCAGCCCCTCTGATAAACAGGGTTAGGGTGTTCAATATAAAAGCTCCAGAACTTGATGAATGGATAGATTACATGCACAGAACGAGAGGAGATGACTGGGATAAAAGGGTTGCGGCTTTTATAGCCAGATTTGGGCAGTTCTTCTTAGAAAAGCCTGAGGATGTTGAAACCCTTAACCAGTATGCAACGCCAAGGGCTTGGACTGGATTGGCGGAATACAGCCACAAGCTCGACGGTATTGAGGAGCTCGAGTTGTTTGCAAGATCATCAGTTGGAAATAAAGCTGGACAGCACTTTGTCATGTTCTGCAAACTCGATTTGCCAGATGTTGATAGAGTAGTAGAAAATCCAGAGAGTTGGAGTTATTTAGATGTAGATCGTAAATATTTAGCGATTCTTCAGATATCGTCCATGCTGACCGACAATATAAGGAAAAGGGGATGTGATGAAGCCATTAGGAGATTTGGGGAGCTCATACTTCATCTCCATACCACCGATAGAGAATTTCTAACGCTCATGATGCTTTTAATCCCTTCTGAGGAGAGGGTCGATTTGTTCATGAGTTTTTTAAAGAATCCCAAGTTCAAGCCCATAGCCCATTCATTTACAAAGCTGTTCTATAAGGTTAAGAAGCTCAAGTTGTGATGTCTATGACAGACGTAAGAGAGGCTTTTAATGAGGCTTTGCTCATCCTACTTCGCAGGTTTATCTCCTTCTATTTTCTCATAAAGTCACTGAGAGTCGTATATATCGATAAGGATAAGATATACACATTCGGCGGAATCAGGCTCAGAATAGTAGCTGAAACCGACGGAAGAACGATATACCTATACCGTGAATGGCTTAATCAGGATGAGAGGAATAGAATACTAACTCTGATACACGAACTGTTGCACGTTATGCTGCTACATCCCTTCAGAAAGATGGAAATGGTTAAAGAGAAGGTAGTAAAGGGTTATAGACGAGAATTACTTGAAATCCTTGCAAACATGGCTATAGATGCAAAGGTGAACTTTTACATGACTAAACTTGGAATAAAGGTCGATTTACCGAATTATTTTTCCAAACACGAGTTGGAAAAGTTGTCTGCCGAAGATCTCTTTGAAAAACTCATAGAACACAATCCAAAAGAGATCATCCCTCCGGACCTACTTAAGCCTACGAGCGATTTTGATGGTATCGTTCTTAATGAAGGTAAGGAAGATCTTATGACAGTTGATACCGTCGACGATCTTAGAGATAAATTAGAGAAAATTGTAGCTGAATCGCTAATAGCTGCAAAAACAGCTGGCAAGCTTTCGGGATTTGAGGAGTGGATATTGAACCAGCTTCTTAAAAGTAGAATACATTGGACGATTTTACTTAGGAGGACTGTAGCGGGTAGTTTAGCAAAGAACTACGTTCAGACTTGGACTAAGCTGAATCGTAAATCTCAGTATTTTCCCGGATATAAAAAGATTACAAAACCCTTAATCTGGTGTTTTGTTGATGTTAGTGGAAGTATAACTTACGAAGAATTTAGGCAGTTTATGAGTGAGATTTTAAAGGCTTCAAAGGAATCCGGTGGAGTCATTTTGGTTTTGTGGGATACCGAGGTTAAAGATGAGCGTAAGATAAGAAGGTTGAACGATTTGGTTGGAGTTAGATTTAAACATGGCGGTGGAACTACATTTGCGCCAGTAATTGCCAAATATGTTCGTAGGATAAAGCCGCATGACGTTATGATATGCTTAACGGACGGAATGTGGTTCGATTTTGATAACGCTTCAAAGTTGGTCAAACAGGTCAGAGCTACCAGCAAAATACTCGTTTATACTTATAAAGATGTCCCGGGATTTGATGTGAAAATTAAGCTTGATGTTAGTAAATGAAGTAAAGAATATGTGCCTGAATCTGAAGTTGAGCTAAATATTATTTAAAATGATAATGGGATTTGACCAATCATTCATTAAAAAAACTGGTGTTAAAGATGATCGTCAATCGTGTTACTTTGTGAACTACTGGCTCGCAGTGCTTCACAAAGTGATGATGACTTAGTATAGGTATCTTAATATAATAATAAATAAAACACAAAATGCATAGTTAAGTTATGTTTGATAGCCTGAAGGGATAGCCTAGTGTTAAAATTTGTTTGACAGTTTGAGATTCAATTAAGTTATTAGCCTCTTTAATCTATCTACGGCATTATCAAACTCTTCTATTAAGTAGTAAGCTTCAATACCATATTTCTTAGCGTTGTTTGCCATTATTCTATCGTTCGTTATTAAAATTGAATTGGTTATCTTCGCAGTAGCAATGAAGTATGCATCAATTGCTCTACATCCAGTTTCAGATGCTACAGAAAAAGCGTTTTATCTAATTCTTTCAATATCCACAATATCAACATTACCTGTTATACCGTTGTAAATTTTGAAAGCATCGTCTCTCTTCGTTCTTCTAACTAATTGGCCTATTAATTCAACTTTAAAGACTTCTGGAACAATTATACTTAAACCAGAGTTTTGAACAAGCCTAAAAAATTTTCTCATCAATTCATATCTGTTCTCATCGAATCTAAAAATTGCGTCGATAAAGACAGATGTATCCACGACTATCATCGTCTCTCCTCTAAAAATTCTTTTAACACGTCTTCATTCACTTTTCTACTGAATTTCTCCAAGATGTCCGCTATACCTTCCTTAATCTCTATTAAGACCTTTGCACCCTCCTCAAGCTCTACATTCTGAAGAGGTTTAAATACTTCTTTCTCATATACAGCCTCAATCACCTTTCCCATGTTCTTGAATCACCTCAAATATTACAAATAGTTTTCTAATCAAACGGAATTTAATACTTTGACGAAAATTTCGAACAATAGTATATGTTTAGACGAGTTCGTTAACCAAGACGAATGCGAGAAAAGATTGCTCCACCTATATCATTTTCATTTTCCCTTCTCTTCATCCTTTAAATGTTTACTAAGTTCCTCAGCCTCTTCTTAATGTTAATTTTCTTTCCTCATACTCTATTCTTTTAGTAATTTATATTCCTTCTAGTGTTTGATGCTCAATGAGTGTCTTGCCAGCTTTGTGTATTGCCTTTTGAAGTTCTGAGTCTGCAATATCCACACCACTCGTAACCTTTAATATAATCGTCTACAATGTTCTGAGCAACATCTAAGGCAATAATTTTAGAATAAAGTATCATGTAATATCTAGTCTTTATTTTAAGATTATTCACTATAAACGCATTATACAGGGGCAATATAAGCAAAAGCAATAATATAGCAATAGCTATACTAAATTCCAAAGTAAATAAACCTCCAGTATATGCTACAATTGAGCCAACTATTAATACTACACGGTTGTGACTCCACATTGTGTATGATTCAAATATTCCATCAACAGTGTTGCATCAACACCTACTACACTTGGTTAGGACTACTATAATCTATAAAGTTCTCACGACTTTATGATTAACATTGCATTGCAATGACTATTTAACCTTTTTAATATTCGTTTGATAGAATAATTTTACTGGTTACATCCACAAAACGAAACTTAACAAAATCACTTAAGATTTATTTACCAAATAAGTGTTAATAAATTGTCAGCTAAAAAGTTGATCAGTGTCGATTTTAATCAATATTGACTACAAGTTAAACAGTGTTACCTTGTGATCTACTGACTCGACCGAAAACTTTAAGTATATTCTCTAACAAACAAATAAATTGCCTTTCGCAAAACTTAAATAGGAGGCACTATGAAACTGCGAAAGATCGGCAGGGTAAGTCACGTGTCGAAATCGGGATTTGTTGTGGCGATAGCTGATCCGAAGAACCTGCCTAAAGTGGGTTCGGAAGTTTACACTCGAAAGATGGAGAAGATCGGTTTTGTCTATGATATAATCGGCCCTACTAAATCACCGTTCATTCTGATCAAACCCAAGAGAGATGTCTTGAAGAGGATAATTTTGGATGATTTGTTTGTTATAGGAGGTGAAGCTCATGCCGGAAGTAGAGAAGGTAAAGGAGGTAGAAAAGGAAAAAGAAAAGGAGGTAGAAAAGAAAGAGATAGAAAGAGAAGAAACCATTGAAGTTTGCCCCGAGTGTGGCTCGCCCCGTATCATTAGAGACTACAAACGCGGTGAGCTCGTTTGCCAGGATTGTGGTTATGTAATTGAAGATAGATACATCGATGCTGGGCCTGAGTGGAGAGCTTTCGACAGCGAACAGAAGGAAAAGAGGAGCAGAGTCGGGGCACCTGTAACTTACACGATTCACGACAAAGGATTATCCACTATAATCGACTGGAGTAACAAAGACTTTTACGGGAAATCAATTTCGATTAGGAATAGAGCTCAGCTGTTCAGGCTTAGAAAGTGGCAGAGAAGAATTAGAATCAGCAACGCTACCGAGAGAAACCTCGCATTCGCTTTAAGCGAATTGGATAGGATGGCTTCCGCCCTAGGATTGCCCAAATCTGTTAGAGAGACAGCTGCGGTCATATACAGAAAAGCCATAGAGAAGAATCTCATCAGAGGAAGAAGCATCGAAGGTGTGGTGGCTGCTGCTTTGTATGCAGCTTGCAGACAGGCTGGAGTTCCGAGAACTTTGGATGAGATTGCGCAATATTCAAGAGTTGACAGAAAAGAGATCGGTAGAACTTACAGGTTCATCGCAAGAGAACTTGGCCTAAAGCTGATGCCGACAAGCCCGGCCGACTATGTTCCAAGATTCTGTGCTGCATTAGGTTTAAGCGGTGAAGTTCAAAAGAAAGCCATTGAAATCATAAAGAAGGCTGAAGAGAGGGAGCTTACGAGTGGAAGAGGTCCGACCGGCGTTGCAGCTGCTGCAATCTACATAGCTTCAATCCTTTGCGGAGAGAGGAGAACGCAGAGAGAAGTTGCGGAAGTTGCGGGAGTTACGGAAGTTACGATCAGAAATAGGTATAAGGAACTTGCAGAGAAGTTGGGAATTGAGATAATTCTATAATTTTTTATTTATTATTCTATTGCAAAGATTTCATTTGTTTTTGGTTAGTGCTCATCGCTTATGTGGACATGTTCCTCAAGCAGTATTGCAGATTCTCCATAAACATTTCTGAGCACATCTACAGTAAGAATTTCTTCTGGCTTTCCAATCACATAGTAGCTTCGATTTAGCAAGATTATCTGATCAGTGTAGGGAAGAAGTAGAATCGGATCGTGGCTCGTAACCAGTATCAGCTTGCTTTCAGCCAATTCCCCAATAATTCCAGCCAATTCCACCTTGCCCAAAGGATCTACCGCTGAAAGTGGCTCGTCTAAAAGGAGGATCTTCGGATCGTAAACCAAAGCTCTTGCCAACAAAACCCTCTGTCTTTCTCCACCACTCAATTCAAAAAACGGCTTGTGCCATCTATCTTCCGGCACATCTACGAGGTTAAGAGTTCTTTTTACCTTTTCGATCTCCTCTTTCTTTGCGAGTATCCTCGGGAACTTTCTTCTATGCAGAAGCAGAGAGTTTAGAACGACCTCCCACGCTGTAACCGGTATGTGGCTGTCGAGAGGCATGAGCTGAGGAACGTAACCTACCAAGTTTCCGACTTTGTCGGGCTTTGCGGTGGTATCGATGCCGTTTATAGTTATCTTTCCACTTATAGGTTTGATTAATCCTAGTATGGCTTTAAAAAGTGTCGTCTTTCCGGCACCGTTTGGACCTATTATCTGGATTAGAGAAGGTCCTTTAAGCTTGAGCGTTAGGTTTGATAGGATCTCTTCATAGCCGAGCCTGACCGTAAGATTATCTATCGTGATCTCAATAGTGTGCACACTCATTAATAAATTTTATAAGCAGTTGTGCACATTTAAACTTTGTCATGCGGTGGATTCTGATTCTGGTAGGATTTACGCTCATAGTTTCAAATGCAAGTGGTTTGAACATCGTCGTGACTTTCTCAAATCTGAAGGAAGACGTTAAGCTGATCGCTCCAAACGATACTGTGATCTCGATTACAAAGCCCGGAGTCGATCCTCACAGCTATCAGCTCACTCCAGAGGACGTTGCTACGCTGAAGCGTGCGGACGTAATCATCTCCACCGCCCACGCACCGTTTGAAATAAAGATAAGAGAACTTATTGAATCCGGTGAAATAAAAGCTGAGCTGATCGAGATTCCGAAGATTCCGAGAATTAAGATCTTGAAAAATCCAGCTACAGGCTTGCCGAATCTGCACATGCCTATTTACGATCCCCACAACTACGAGGTGTTCTTGAGGTTCGTAGCAGAAAAAATCTCACAGCTAAATCCAAATGAAAATTATAGGGATAGAGCTGAAAGGGTCTGCAAAAAAATCGACGAAATCGTGGCAAATACCAAGAAACTCAACGCTATCGCAGTTGCGGATCTTCCGGTTGTTCAGTATGCTGTCAGTTGGCTCAACGTGAGCATACGCTATTTGCTCATCAAAGAACCGGGACTCCCAGCATTGCCAGAAGATATTCAGGCGATCGAGAAGGCTATGAACGATATTCAGCTTGTGGTCGTTACGGATACGAACTCCAAAGCATCTCAGATGCTTAGGAACCTCGCAGAAGAAAAGGGTGTCCCTATTCTGGTTGTGCCTTCACCCATAGCGGAGGAAAGTATTTTGGAGAAGCTTAAGTATATTTCGGAGGAGGTTAGCAATCTGAAGGTTCAAAAGGCTGAAAAAGGTCCCGACTTTGGAGTTTTGTCTGCTTTACTTGGACTGATCGTTGCCGTGGGGTTGAGGAAGCTATGATCGCTCTGCTTGCAATAATTACAGCTATCATTTCTGTGATTACACTGTATCAGTATCCCAAGTGGGCTATCGTTGTTTTGTCGGCATCTATAATCTACGGAGCTCTGAGCACTCTTATATCTGCGAGAAGGCTGTATTTCCTTTCAGCAGCATCAGCTCACATAGCGTTGTTAGCTGTGGTTTTGGCGATTCCGCTTTCCAAGCTAATACTAAACGAATACATCTGGGCTGTGATAATCGGGCTGATTCTGCTGTATGCAGTTGGATACTCCATTCATAAAGGAATGGATGAAGACGTCGCAACGGCGATTTTCGTATCTTTGACAGCTTCTTTGAGCGTAATTGCAATGTATATCGTTCTTACAAAGTTTTCGATCGGATACAATCTTTGGGTTGTAATTTTGGGAGACCCCCTTCTTGCGAGCTGGACCGACGTATATTATGCTGTTCTTGTAGCGGTAATAACTCTCACAGCGACGATCTTGACTTACAGAGAGCAGGTTTGCATAGGAATTGAGAGAGATTGCGCAGTTCTTTCTGGAATAAACGTCAGACTTTACGACTGGCTACTCTATACTCTTCTGGGCATTGCAACCGTTGCAATGATAAAGATCGTCGGTTTCGTCCTTCAGCACGTCTTAATCTTACTTCCTTCCGCAATTGCGATGTTGCTTGCAAAAGATTCAAAAAGCATGCTTTTTATAAGTGTCTTTATAAGCATACTTTCGGGTTTACTCGGCTTGCAGATCTCGATACTAATAAATCAAGCCCCTTCGGGTGTTATAGGTTTGCTGATGTTTGGAATATTTGCGCTGGCATTCGTTGCAAAGAGGTGTTGCCATGGCTAAGAAGAGAAGATTCGGAATCTCGATTCCGGAGGATGTAGCAAGCGATTTGGATATTTTAGCAGAGAGGCTCAATGTGGATAGATCAAAGCTCGTATGTGAGGCTATAAAAACATACATAAGGGATCATGTTCACTACCTCTCCCCTCACGAATGCTATGGTGTCATAACGCTCATTTCCGATGACAACATTCAACTTCTGAGAGTTATTGAGGAGTTTAAGGACATAATAAAGGAGTTTACGCACATACACATTGACGAGAAGTGCATAAATGCGTTGGTAGTTTCTGGCTCATCCACAAAAATTGCGGAGCTTCATAAAAAATTGCTAAGTGTCTTTTACAACGTCAGATTTGTCCCGCTTAGGGAATGCAAGATCAAAGTTTAAATTTCGATTGCGATGCTTAGACTTAATGGACTGGTTCATCGAATATTACAACGGCTCAGCATTGATGATCAAAGTTAAGAGGAAACTTTTCGAGAAGAGGAGCTTACAGCATATTCAGATATTCGAAACCGTCGATTTTGGCAAGATGCTCGTTTTGGATGGTAAGATTCAGCTTACCGAGAAGGATGAGACGTTCTACCATGAGATGCTCGTCCATCCAGCCATGTTCATGCATGAATATCCATCAAAAGTTCTTGTAATTGGAGGGGGAGATGGAGGGGCAGTTAGAGAGGTTCTGAAGCACGAACCCAATGAGGTCGTAATGGTTGAGATCGACAGGGATGTGATAGAAGCATGCAGAAAGTTTATAGGAATCGATAAAGGAGCCTTAAACGATAGCAGAGTGAACATAATTAATGAGGATGGTGTAGAGTTTGTCAGAAATGCAAAGGAGCACTTTGATGTTATTATAGTCGATGGAACGGATCCAAATCCCGTCAGTCAGTCTCTAATTTCCCAAGATTTTTATTCTTGCTGCGGTAGGATTTCGGATTATTTTGTCACTCAGAGCCAATCGCCGTTCGCTCAGAGAGAGTATTTTGAGGCTATTCTGAGAAATGCCCAATTTGAGAATAGGAGGATTTACATTGGATTCGTGCCGACATATCCGCTTGGATTGTGGAGTTATCTCATAGGTTCGAACACTAGAAAGATTGAGTTAGATTTGGACACCATTAGGGGGAGATTCGAAGAGAGAAAGATCGAGACGGTTTATTACACTCCGGAGGTGCATGTTTCGGCTTTCAGCCTTCCGAAGTGGCTCGATGATTTGGTTAAATTATTTTAATAGATAAAATACTCTGTGTTTAATCTAATAGGAATTATTCATGTCAAAAGACATTTGGGGGTGGTGATGCAACACTGTTGATGGTATTATTTAAATCATACACAATGTGGAGTCTCGACCCTCAAGGTTTATAACCTATAACCTCAAAGGGCTAGCACCAGCTATCGGAACTTATAGTTATTAAAGCGTTTATAACCTATTTAAGATTAGACCAATGCAGGATCCTGTAACAGGATCCAATAGATCTCAAAGCTTGTAAGTTTTCGGTATTCATTATAAAATTAAGCTACAAATAAAGGAAAGACTTTTATTGGGTTTTATGAATTCTGAATTAATGAGCAGTGAGATTTTAGAGATGCTGAAAGCGATCATGGCGAAGCTTGAGGAGATAGACGAAAGGCTAAAGAGGATTGAGAACGAGTTTTTTGACGAACTTAGTGAAGAAGAATTGAAAGAACTCGAAGAAGACATCAAAGCTTACAAGAGAGGAGAGTTGGAACTTATATCCCTTGAAGAGCTAAAGAAGGAGCTTGGGATTGATGAAAAAGTTTAAGTCATTTCTAGACAGCTTTCTAGTTTAGCATAACTTTTTTTAATGTTTTAATTTTAGAGAGATTTAATGCAAAAGGAAGAGAAGATAAAAGAGATTATTTTTCTTGTGGAGGAGACAGATGAAGGTTACATTGCGCAAGCATTGGGACATTCGATTTATACTCAAGCGGACAGCTTAGAAGAGCTAAAGGAAATGATAAAGGATGCAGTAGAATGCCATTTTGACGAAGAGGATAGACCTAAGATAATCCGACTGCACATCGTTAAGCAAGAGGTTATAACCTTATGAAGTTGCCGAGAGATATCAGCGGAGAGGAATTGGCTAAACTTCTTAGGAAATACGGTTACGAAATCACAAGACAAACTGGGAGTCATATTCGTCTTACAACCCATTTAAAGGAGGAACATCATATAACTATTCCACGACATAAACCCCTCAAAGTCGGAACTTTGAATGCAATCCTTAAGGATGTAGCAAACCACTTAGGAATTTACAAGAAAATACTAATTAAAGAGTCGTTCGGTAAGTAGAAGATTAATTTCTCACCTCTTCTAATTCTGGTGGCTCCTCTAAATGCAACTCAACAGCTTCCTTGATATTCTTCAAAGCCTCTTCTATTGTTTTTCCCTGAGTAGTTACTCCCGTAAACACCCCTTTTACTATAAACATACTCTCTTCTTTCCAAATCACAACGTTAAGTTTCATTTACTTTCCGTTATGCGGATCAACGGGGTAAAAGGGTTTAGTTTGATAGCTTTGGTCATCAGCCTGTCAAGGAGAAAAAACATTAAACAATTTTTAACATATAAAACATCTATCGCCAAATTAAAGTCTATAATTATAAAAATCCACTAATAACAATTGAGTCACTCGACCACTCCTACATATTCCAAAATAGTTGGAATATACACCTCATGATGTAAATAGGCTTGGTTACACATGCAAAATCCATTGAGATTTTGAACATTGACCAATTTAGACTGAAGAATCTTCAAGATTTGATTGAAAATATTGAAGATTCTTCAAAAACAAATATAAAAAGATCAGTTTTAAGCTTTTGTGGACACACCTGGAACCTCGAGTTGTGGCCACAACAAGAGTTTCTAAATGTGTGGTCACAAAAGGTCGATTGGCCCTATGACTGTGACCACAAGGATCCGGAAACTTGTGTCCACAATATTCCTGGATCCATATGTGTCCACAACAAGAGCTCCGATTGTGAGCACATACAGGATCTCAATTGTGGACACAAAACAGATGATTCAGATGTATGGTTGGTGAAAAATTTCGCAATCTCGCAAATTTACAAAAGCGTTTATTAAAATGAAATTAATAATCAAATTTTATAAATATCAAAAAATTAATTAATATTTCGAGAGAGATTACTTTTTCTGGACTGCTTTATGTTTAGGTTTTTCATCTGAAACGATAACGACTTCAACGTGCTCGATACCTTCAACTATTACGCTTTCACTTTCTTCAAGCTCAATTTTGGCTAATTCTCCGAGATCTTTTAATTTTCCGACTTTTTTAGCCATAATCATCTTTCCATCTCCTTCCTATATAACCTTTTTTCAGCATCGGTTGAATCTCTTGCAGTTACCAGTTCGTATATCTGTCCCTTCTTATCTACGAATAGCGTTAGAAATCTACCAGCAAATGTTTTCCCTATAATCCTGTATCTGTTTCCTTTTACTCGAGTGTATAGAAAAACTCCCTCAAGAACTTCAAATACCTCCTTCACTGTTACATTATGCTTACTCTCGATCTTTGAGGCTATATGATGCTTAATGATAAGTCTCATTCTTTCACCTTTAGTAATTCCTTGCCTTTCTCCGTAAGCTTGTAAGTTTTACTGTATTCATACAATTTCTCGATTATTCCCAATTCCTCTAGATCTCTGAAGGTTCTAAATTTGCTTGTTCTACTTAATTCATCGGGATTCAATCCCATCCTCCTGGCAACATCATCGGCATCCTTCATGGTCACGTAAGAAACTTCTGAGAATGCTTTCAATATGCAGATGACATACTTAACACGGTTCATATTTGAAACTTTCAGCTATATCTTAAAAATGTTTCGCATTTGAAACATTTGGGACCTATTCCAGGGTTGAACATGGAAAGTTACAATAAGACCGAAAAGTTCCAAATATGGAACATTCGGCTGCAAATACATAATGTTTCAAATATGAAACTTAGAGTCAGATTCCTGAATTCTGGTGGATAAAACCAAATTCTACATTTTCACTTTTCTGCAATTTTATAATTTTTAACTATGGGGGCACTATAGTACTCCTATATTTTAATTTTATAAAACTGAACTGTAAAATGTTTTAACCCATGTTATATAACATGGGTTGAGGACGTCCTCAGCTTAAATAGACAACTGTTCTCTGAGATATTCGACTAAAGCTTCTAAAGCCTCCGTAAGCCAATAGCTAACAATATCAGCTATGTAATTGGTTATTTGACTTGG
>Ga0256842_1000378_pt1 | contig 39195 bp, 36 predicted proteins | sample 4559240metaG_FD_185973 | JGI IMG/M metagenome (GOLD analysis project Ga0256842, IMG submission 185973) | Hydrothermal vent microbial communities from Guaymas Basin, Mexico - 4559-240 | ecosystem: Environmental > Aquatic > Marine > Hydrothermal vents | place: Mexico: Guaymas Basin | collected...
TGATTGGTCTCTACTTTCCCGATTCACATATGTGGGGAGGGTTGTTTATCCATTTTTTCAAGGAACTAGAGATTGATTTTGAGCTCATTGATAACACCAAACTTGATAAACTAAAGGATATAAAAGTATTAATAGTTCCTGGGGGATTTGCATCACAAAAGGCCAGAACATTAAAAGACAGGGGGATTCAGACACTAAGGGAGTATGTGAAAACAGGTGGGATTTATATTGGTATTTGTGGAGGGGCAGGTTTGGCTCTAAATCATGGGGAGTTGAACCTTGGATTATGTCCCTTTGGTAGGAAGAATATGTCTTTGCGTCTCCCAAACTTTAGTGGACATATATGGGTTGATTTAGATCATGATGCATTTTTAGATAGCTCTTTTGTAGAGGATAAAGGGCAGATGCCAGTGTGGTGGCCCTCTCAGTTTGATTGGATTCCTTCTGAAAATGTAAAAGTCTTGGCAAGATATAAGGCCCCAGGAGATGACCTCTGGATTGCAGATATCCCCTATAATATCTTAGAAAAAATGGACATCTCCCATGTAGAGGATATATATGGCATAAATCTAAATTTTGAGTTACTTGTATCTGAACCATGTATTCTTATTGGGGATTATTTTAAGGGAAGATTTCTTTTAAGTTATCCCCACCTTGAGACCCCTGCGTCTGAGTTTGCCAACAGGTTTTTTGTCCATATTTTGTCTGATTTTATTCAAGATCAAATTGAATATAGAGAAATTGAGGAGCTTGATCTAAGAAATCCTAAAATAAATTGGGGAGATGAAGACTTAATCTATGTTAAAAATTCTCTTATAGAGCTTATAGACAAGGCGCAGGAAAATTTTCTTATATGCTGGAGAAAGAAGTGGCTCCTTGGATGGAGAAGGGGAGTTATAGGCCTTTGTTTAAATAGCCTTTTGTGTATGTGTTCATTATTGCTGGAATTTCAACCAACAAAGAGTTCCAAAGAACTCTGGAGGAGAACAAAAAAAGACTTTTTGGCCCTTTTCAATAAATTCATTCAGTCTTTTGAAGAGTATATAATATTGCAGAGACAATTTTTCCTGGAAAATACCCAACGCCCGCCGGATAAATTTGGCTCATCAAAAATCCACAACCTGCTTTTAAAATTAACAGGGCCATTTCCTGGAGATGGCGGTTTTTTTAAAGAGCTATATTGCTACTTAGAAAAAATAACTACAGCCTTGCTTTAATAATTTTGTGTTTAATATAAATTGTGCTTTCCTTTTAAAAACTTTGTTTCCTTTCTAACTTTTCTTGACATAGTAGATAAATTTTCTCATAGGATATAAAATTTAAAATCTAGTAGGGGAGTATTTATTATGGATAATCAAAGACCTTTATATTTAGACGATGTTGAAACATGTGTTGATGAAATTATAAAAAGGGTGGGCAAGGATCTTATAGTAGCAGCTCCTTTTGGCATAGGTAAGCCAAATCATCTTTTAAATGCCCTTTATCAAAGGATAAAAAAAGATAAGTCTATCCATCTAAAACTCATTACAGCCCTTAATTTAAACCCCCCTTCCTGGAAAAACGAGTTAGAAAAAAGGCTCATTGAGCCCATGGTGAAAAGGCTTTGGCCTGACTATCCTGTTTTAGAATATGTGAATGAACTCTCTAATCCTCCTTCAAATTTTGAATTGATCCAGTTTTTTTTCAAACCAGGAGCCAGGCTTAACTGTGCACACTCTCAACAAAATTTTCTTTGTTCCAATTACACCCATGCAGTGAGAGATGGAATAATTCAGGGTGTAAATGTCCTTGTCCAGCAAATAAACAAAAAGGATATAGATGGTAAAAGATATTTTAGCATGAGTTCAGACCCAGATACACATCTAGAAGCTGGACAAATAATGAGAAAGGAAATTGAAAACGGCAAAAAAGGAGTTATTGTTGCCCAGACCAATGAAAAGGCTCCATTTATGTATGGCAAGGCACTGGTTGAAGAGGATTTTTACGATGTGGTTGTGGATAATAGAAAATATGATTTTGAGATGTTTCATGTGCCAAAGGAGCCTGTATCTCTTACTGACTGGACAGTAGGATTGCAAGCAAGTAGTCTTGTAAAGGATGGTGGGACACTTCAGGTTGGAATAGGCTCCCTTGGGGATGCTGTTATAAGTGGACTTGTATTAAGGCATCAAAATAATTCAGAGTATAAAAATATTCTAAACGATCTTGGTGTATTAGACACTGCTAGTGAATTAATAGGAAATTACGGGGGTACAGGCACATTTGAGGAAGGACTGCATATATCCTCTGAGATGTTTGTTGACACAATGATAGAACTTTATAAGGCAGGGATCATCAAGAGACGGGTTTATGATGATATTGCTATTCAAAAATTGGTTAATGAGGGGAAAATAAATTCAAAGATCCATCCAGATGTTCTACAGTATTTAATGGATGAGCTTGCCATTCATCAGCAATTGACCCAAGAAGATGTGGATTACCTGAAAAAATTTGGGATCTTTAAACAAGAAGTAGCCTTAGAAAATAATGTATTGAAAATTGGTGATAAGGAATTTTCAAATGATTTAGGTGATAAATCAAATTTCAATGAGGTTACCAAATATTGCCTTGGAGATCATTTAAAAAATGGAATATTGATAAATGCAAGTTTTTTCTTTGGCCCTAATAAATTTTATGAGTACCTGAGGGCTATGCCTGAAGAGAGATTAAAAGAGATAAATATGAGGGGGGTTAATGAAATAAATCAACTTTATGGTGATGAAAAATTGAGGTCCCTACAGAGAAAGGATGGGCGTTTTATAAATGCTGCACTTATGGTCATGTTAAATGGGACAATAATATCTCATACACTAAATAATTCAAGGGTGTTAAGTGGTCCTGGAGGCCAGTACAACTTTGTTGCCATGGCGCATGCCCTGCCTGATGCCAGATTTATCATAATGTTGAGGAGCACAAAGACAATTAATGGAAAAGTAACGTCAAATATTGTGTGGGAATATGGAGAAGCGACAGTTCCAAGGCACCTTAGGGATATCGTGGTTACAGAATACGGCATTGCTGATTTAAGGGGAAAAACAGACAAAGAAGTTATGATGGCCCTTTTGAATGTAACAGATTCTCGTTTTCAGGAGAAACTTCTTAAAAAGGCCAAAAAAAGTATGAAGATTCCAAAGGGCTATAGAATTCCTGATAGGTTTAGGTATAATACCCCAGAAAAAATTAATAGTGTGATGCAAAAATACAAGCAAAAGGGTGTTATAAAGGATTTTCCTTTTGGATCTGAGTTCACGAAAGAAGAATTGGTTCTTGGAAGAGCATTAAAGGCCTTGGCAAAGGAAAATGTTTTTGGCAAACTCAAACTCACCAAGAGCTTGTTTACAAAAGGATCGTATTCTGCTCAAGCAAGACCTTATTTGGAGCGGATGAAATTGGATAATCCAAGTACAATGAAAGAGAAATTAATGCAAAAAGTGGTTCTTTATGCACTAAAGAATGCAAATGTTATTTAAATTATGTAACAGGGGATGGGCTGGTTAAGGGATTTTCCATCCCCTTGTTTGTCTGGTGATAGTTATGACAAAAATAAAAGAAAAGGTTCCTTTTTTATCAGAAGTCAAAGGCTTTTTAGCAGAAGATGAAATGGATACATTGTATGAAATGGGGCTAAGCTCTGCTAGAATGGGTCCATGTCTTGAGATTGGCAGTTATTGTGGCCTCTCTACAATTTGCATAGGCGTTGGTGTTAGAGAAAGTGGAGGAATACTTTTTTCCATTGATCACCATAGGGGCTCAGAGGAACATCAAGTTGGTGAAGAATATTTTGACCCAGATCTATATGATGAGAAGTTGGGCAGAATAAATACCTTTAATGAATTTGAAAAGAACATAGAAAGGGCCTTATTGTTAGATAATGTTGTCCCAATAGTGGCTAAATCTCATATAGTGGCAAGAAAATGGGCAACTCCCTTATCCTTTGTCTTTATAGACGGAAGTCACAGTTTTGAGTCTGCCAAAAGAGACTATATATCCTGGGCACCCCATATAATCCCTGGGGGTTTTTTGGGGATACATGACGTGTTTTTTGACCCGACACTGGGAGGAGATGCACCAAGGCGTGTATATGAAATGGCTCTTGCTTCTGGGCTTTTTGAAGAATATAAATTTGTAAATACCCTTGGAATATTAAAAAGAATAGGGTATTGAGTATTTATACATTTCTGCTTACCCCACTTTTTACAGAAATTAATTTTTTTATTTGTGGCTGAGTAATAAGCCAGTTTTGTAAGAATAGGTTTGATGCAGGGGTGAGTTTTAAAAGTGCATCTGCCGCCAGAAGGAGCACTCCAGCAGTCCAAGTGGGTTTTTCCTCTGGCCAGAATATTTTAAGCTCCTTTTGATAGCCAGTCCAATACGCTCCGTCTTTATCTCTATTTTTGTGTAACCAATTAAATAGCTTTATTGCTCTAGAGTTCATCCCTGCTCCTAAAAGGGCTATTACAAGTTCACAGGATTCAGCAACAGTAATCCAGGGCTCATCGCTTACGCATCTACATCCAAGGTCTTGTTCCACAAATATAGACCATTTTTCATTTATTCTTTTTTTTGCCTGACTTCCCCTAATCACTCCACACATCACAGGATAAAACCAGTCCATTGCAAAGCGATTTTTTGATGGCCAGGTCCTGTCAAATCGATGGGGCCTTTTTGTCAGGGCTAATTTAAGTTCTTCCCTGGCCTCTATCCACTTAGGTTTACTTATGCCAATCTTTCTGGCTATTAAAATAGCACTTTCAATGCTCTTATATATTGATGAGCATCCAGTAATTAAAGAGTCTTTATAAATTTTATTCTCAGGTAGCAAGGCCCAATATATTTCTCCCTCTGGGCTCTGGAGATTCAAGGCAAATTCAATGGCCGCCTCTACATGCTCCCACATTGTGTATAAAAATTCTATATCTTTAGTAATTAAAAAATAGTGATATAATCCAGTAGCCAGGTATGGAGCGTGGTGGGATTCCTTCCTGCTTTTATCTAATGGAACAGTATCATCATATGCAGGCCAAAAGCCTCCATCTGGCTCCTGCATCTTTGCCATCCACATAAAAGCCTTTTTTGCTTGCTTAACAAATCCAGCAATTGATAGACCCATTGCAGCTTCTACGTGATCCCAAGGGTCTAAAATGTTTTTTTTAAACCAGGGGATAGCCCCTGAGGGATATTGATTTTTAGCTATATACCTTGCAGTCTCATTTAGCTCCTTTTTAGATATTAATTTAAAAGGAAATGTATTTTTTACCACTTTTTTCCCACCTTTTTAAAATATAGAACAACACTTTTACCAATTATGGGACTAAGTATTTTATCCAAGAATCTAGTAAACTTAGGCTTTTTTATTATGTCTAATACCAGTAACTTATAGTATAGTTTAATTGGAAACCAAGTGTCTCTCTTTTGCCAATTTAGGCATTTTAGCCACCAATATGGAGAGTGCAGGCCATGGGCATGGTGTTTTTTATAGAGTTTAAAACCCAGTCTTTCAATTTCTATTACCAAAGGAGATACCTTAAAAATTCGAATATGCCCACCCTTTTCATATTTGTAGTCATCACACAATGCCCAACATATCCTCTCAGGTAAATACCTGGGAACAGACACAACTAAATGGCCATTAGGGGTCAGGACGCTCCATATTTCCTTTATTACCCCGTGATAGTTTTCTATATGTTCCAAAACCTCACTGCAGATTACTATATCAAATATTTCTCGTTTAAAAGGTAATATTTCGCATCTGCCCTGTAAAAGGAGCCAATTTTTATCTTTGTTATTTCCCATGGGGAAATATTTTTTGCAGGTTTCATTGGTCTTTTTTAATGAATCAAAATCAAGATCTAGACCCACAGCGGTAACTGAGTCTCTGAGGTACACATTGTGAAGGTGTCTTCCTTCTCCACACCCAAGGTCTAGTATTTTGGTGCCTGGCTTTATATTTAAATTGGAAAAATCAACTGTTAGCATGAGTTAAGATGGCCTCCTCATAGACCTCAACAATCTTTTTTGCAGCCAAATTCCAGTTAAAGTTTTCAATTATTCTTTTTCTAGCCTTTTTCCCCAAATCTTCCATCTCTTTTTGGTTGTTAAATGCGTATATAATGGCCCTAGCAATGGCCTTGGGATCTGCAGGAGGGACTAAGATTCCAGCATCTCCAACAACCTCCTTTAGTGCTCCCCCAGTTGTGGAAATAACTGGCTTTTCACACGCCATGGCCTCTGCTGCAGGGAGCCCAAAACCTTCGTAAAGTGATGGGGCTACTACCAATGAGGACCTAGCATATTCTTCTACTAATTGCTCTTCATCTAATCCTGATACAAATTTTATAATATTTTCAAGAGAATAATTTTTTATAATTTTTTCTGTTGAACCGCCTTTTTTGGGTTTGCCAATTACAGTTAATTTTATCTGAGGAAATTCTTTTTTTACAATAAAAATGGCCTCAATTAGATAATTAAGCCCTTTTAATGGCACATCTGCACTTGCAGTGGTGATGATTCGAAAAGGCTCTTTTTTAATGTGTGGCAGAGGTCTAAATCTCTCAAAATCCACCCCATTATGTACAACAAAAATTTTTTCCATATCTATTTTAAAATCCCTGTGAATATCCTTTTTTGCACTTTCTGATACAGTGAGTATGTGGGAAATTTTCCTTGCCACCCTCTTTTGCATGGACAAAAAGCTATGCCACCTCTTTATAAGCAGCCGCATAAAAAGATTTTTTTCATGGCGCAGGGAAAATTTTAGATCCATGGTTATGGGGTGATGTATTGTGGCAACTAAAGGGAACTTCTTTTTTATAAGTAAGAGTCCATAACTGAGACACTGGTTGTCGTGGATAATATGGTATTTGGCTTTTGTTTTTTTTAATAAAAGACTTGCTGCCCTTATGCTGAATGCAAGGGGTTCAGGAAATCCTCCAGTATTGTAAGAAATGACTTCATATAAATCGGCAATATTTTTTATTTTTCTCTTCTTTATGGCGCTTAAGGTCTTTTCATAACCGTAAAAATTCATTCCAGGAAGTGGGATTAGCCTAATACCTTGAAATAATTCTGGATAAGGTTCTCCACTAATCACATCTACATGGTGACCTAAATCACGTAGGGCCTTGCTTAAATATTTTACATAAACCCCCTGTCCCCCACAAAATGGATTGCTCCTGTAGCTCAAAATGCAGATACTTAAAGTTTTTGGAGGAGTGATTTTTTTATTTCCTAAACGGTAAGTAATTTTTGAGGTGTTTCTATTTAAGGGTAATTTTAGATGTCTCATTTTTCAGCAAGTAAATTGGTTAATTTTTGTAATGTTTCATCATTGCCAAAGGAATAGATAAGACCCATCACTTCTATGGAAAATACAAGGGCACCTGTTCCTATTTCTTCTTTTGTTATGTTTTCCCCTCTCTGGCACTCTTTTTCTAGTATGTTTAAAAAGAAGTTCCAAAGCTCAGGTTCCAGTGCTTCTACAATATCTCCAGCGAGTTTTGCAACTTTTTTATTTGCTGAGAATTTGTCCCACAATGCGTCAAAAAATCCTTCAGGTGTTTCTCTTTTTTTTGTAGTGGTTTGTCTGAGTATCCATATGGTGAAACATGTCATATAAGTGATAATGGGCCTAATTTTTCCCAAGGCAATCTCCTTTGATTTTAAGAAATTAAAGACTTCAGGACAAAATTTGAGTTGGTCCATTAATTTGCCTGGGCTAAGTTCACCGAGGTGTAAATCAGATAGTTTATCCTTTGAAATGTACATTTTTTGAGAATATTATTAGTTAAAGATTTTTTTGGGTTTGAGTTTTCCTCATGCAAATAGGCATTTTTATCTAAATTCCTTGGTGCCATAAACTACTTGTTAGAAAACATACATATATGAAAAGGTCAACAACCAGTGAGTTAGGTGCGTTCCTCTTCTCTAAGTACTCTTCTGAGTACCTTTCCCACTGCCGAAGTTGGGAGTTCTTTTCTAAATTCTATGTATCTTGGTCGTTTATAACCTGCGAGGCGTTCCTTGCAAAATTCCAATATTTCTTCTTCAGTGGCACTTTCCCCTTCCTTTAATTGGATAAAGGCCTTTACTACTTCTCCACTTTTTGGGTGTGGTACTCCAATTACTGCTGCTTGTGCTACTTTTGGATGGGCGTATAATACTTCTTCAACTTCCCTTGGATAACAATTAAATCCACCCACAATTATAAGGTCCTTTTTTCTGTCAGTTATTACTAAGAATCCATCTTTGTCAAAGTGCCCAATATCACCAGTTAAGAAGAATCTTTTTCCTTCTATTTCTCTGAAAACTTGGGCATCAGCCTGGGGATTTTTCCAGTAGCCTTTCATCACCTGGGGGCCTGAGACAGCTATTTCTCCATCTTCTCCTTGAGGTAGTTCAATTGTACCTGTATCTAGATCTACTATTTTGATCTCAGTATTTGGAACTGGGAATCCCACTGTCCCAAATCTTCTTTTTTTCTTGTCTGATGGATTTGCGCAAATCACTGGAGATGTCTCAGTGAGTCCATAGCCTTCATATATTATGCAGCCAGTTTTCCTTTCAAATTCTTTAGCCAGTTCCACTGGCAACGGAGCACCTCCTGATGCACAACAAATAATAGAGGTCAGGTCAAATTTGTCAATAAGAGGATGATTTATAAAGGCAGAAAACAAGGTGGGAACCCCTACTACAAAGGTTGGCTTGAATTTTTCTACTTGTTTTAATACCTCTGTAAAAGGTGGATTGCCTGCCCGTGGATCAGGGATACATATAAGTCTTGAACCACTACTGCAGGCTGCCAACATACAAACGGTCAGTCCAAAGCTGTGATACCAAGGAAGTACACCAAGGTAGCAGTGAAACCCTCCTTTTCTAGGTGGTTCTGGGGGAGCGCCTTCTTCGTGGGAAATCCTTATATATTGCTCCAAAGCCATGACGTCGAATACCAAATTGGTGTGAGTCAAGACAGCTCCTTTGGGTAGACCAGTGGTACCTCCTGTATAAATTAAGACAGCTGGATCATCTGGATCCACTTCTTGGTTTTTTTCTATTGGAGGAGTATTGTTTAAAATATCATCTAAAAATTTGTGTTCTGGTCTATGGGACTCAGCTTTAGGGATTTTCCCAAGTAAAGAACCAAGTATAGATTTTACCTTGGGCAACCAGTTTTTTATATTGCAGATAACTATGTTATTTTTCCCAACATCAGTACCTTCTGTTGCCTCTAGGGCTGTTTTATAAAATTGTGGGTGGTCCATACAAAATACCCAAGTTGCTCCTGAATCCTTTAATTGGTGGTTTAGCTCTCCTGGAGTATAGAGGGGATTGCAGTTCACACAGACCCCTCCAGCCTTAAGCACTCCAAAGAAGATAACTGGATATTGTGGAAGGTTGGGTAAAAATATTGCAACTCTATCCCCTTTTTTCAGACCATTTTTCTTTAAAAAATTGGCAACCCTGTCTGCATAATCTCTGACTTGTTTAAAGGTCTTAGTGGCTCCCTGAAAAATTGTGTAGGTTTTATCTGGATATAGGTTGGCTGATTGGTCCAATAAATCATAGAGAGGTTTTTTAAAGCCATTTATTTTAGTTGGGACACCGTCTGGCCAGTAAGGACTTTTTTTCATTTTTATTTACCTCCAGAAAATAATTTTTATTTTTGATTTTGGTTAGAATTTATATAGTTATAAACTAACATTGATATTTTATGCAAGTGTTTTTAAAGAAAAAGGGTTTTATTAAACCTAAGTCTGTCAAAAAGTTTGACAAACTTAGGTTAATTGCCTGGCTTATTGGGTTAGAAAGAATTTCACAATGTTGTGTTATTTAATCTATTTAAAGTATATTTTTATCTGATTTGTATGTTTTTCTAATTGTCCTGGAGTTGGTTGACCAGATGTTATAATGATTTTGTCCCCTGGTTTAAATAGATCAGAGTGTTGTACAAAATTTTCCACCCTATCTAAATGGTTGGGGATCTTGGCATCTGATAATATTGGGACAACCCCTTTCATAAAGTTTAAATATTTTATTACTTCCATGTGAGGAGTGAGGCCGTAGATTTTTTGTTTAGGCCTGCAACTGGAGATTAATCTGGCTGTTTTTCCTGAGGTGGAGTGGCAGGCTATGCCCTTTGCATTGGCGTAGTTTGCCAGTAAACAAGCTGAATAGGCCAGATAAGAGCCAGGATCTATTTCGTGTGTTGGCTTTAATGGTTCTTTTTGTTGTTCAAAGATGTAGTTTTCTGTATTTTGCGCTATCTCTTTAATAATATTGATAACTTCAATAGGAAAGTTGCCTACAGCTGTTTCATCAGACAACATCAGACAATCTGCACCATCCATAATTGCATTTGCAACATCTGTTGTTTCTGCCCTTGTTGGTAAGGGATTATGGACCATGGAAAGTAGCATTTGAGTTGCAACTATTGCAGGCTTGTGTTGTCTGTTACATGCATTAATTATCCTTTTTTGTATTATGGGTAAGGAGGGCAAAGGACACTCAAGTCCAAGGTCACCCCTGGCCACCATTATTCCGTCTGCGACTTCAAGTATCTCATCCAGGTTTTCAACGCCATTGGCACGTTCCAATTTTGCAATTACTGGGACAAATTTATTGTGCTTTTGTATCTCATTTTTTATATCAATGATGTCTTTTTTGTTTTGAACAAAAGATAAGGCAAATGCATCTATCCCAATCTCCATTGCCTCGTGGAGGTTCTTTTTGTCTGTGTCTGTAAGGGCAGGCAATGAGATGTGTTTTCCTGGGAAGTTAATCCCTTTATTTGAGGAAACATTCCCGCCAGATTCAACTTCTAATAGATATACTTTATCTGGCACTAGTACTTCTTCCACCCTAAATATTGGTATTCCATCGCTTAAGATAGCCTTCATCCCAACCTTTAGCCCTTGAATGGCCTCCTTGATTTTTACTCCTAAAAAAGGAACTTCTCTGTCTTCATATCTCTCTCTAAAAGATTCAAGACCCAGGATCGCCTTATATCCCTTTCCAAGATATAGTGGGGAATTTTTTACTTCTCCTATTCTTATTTTTGGGCCGCTTAAATCTCCCATGATAGTTATTGGGAGTCCTAATTCCAATTCAATTTCCCTTAAGGTCTCTATTATTGGTATAAACCCCTTTGGTGTGTTGTGGGAAAAATTAAGCCTAAATATACTGACCCCCCTTAATACCATTTCCTTTAGTATCTCTTTAGATGAGGAACTAGGGCCTATTGTGGCTATTACTTTAATGTGCATATAACACCCCCCTTAATTAAATGTGCCTAAAAGCCTCTGATACAATTGAGTCAAATTTTTTTATTTTAAAAGACTATGTAACAAAAGATCTTTGTTTTGTATAGTCAAAAGGACACGTTAAGGGATTTATAGTTTTTAAGTTGCAATTTTTTACAAAATGCACATTAAGCTTAATTGGCTTATAATTTTTGAAAGAATATAGAATGCCTTATTTTTTAAGATAATATGGATTTGTGCAAAAAAATATAGCAAAAAAATTTTTTTCCTCTTGACAAAAGATTTTTTATTGACTTATTGAGACTTCAAAAAAATTAAGTAGTTAAAAAATTGAAGGTGATGGCAATGAACGTTTATTATGTTCCTGTATTGTTGTATTTGATACTTATTGTATTAATGATGTCTGCTATTGTTTTTTTATCCTCCTTGATAGGGAAGAAACCACTTACTGACATTCAGAAGATCCCCTATGAATGTGGTCTTGATCCTGCTGGACCAAAGGAAGCTTATGTGCCTATTAAATTTTATGTTATAGCCATGCTTTTTATTGTGTTTGATATTGAAGTGGTATTTTTTTATCCCTGGTTAGTTGTTTATAGGGATTTAGGTGTTGTTGGGTTTGTGGAAATGATAATATTTTTTGCTATTCTTTTAATTGGACTGTTTTATGTAATAAAGAAGGGTGCGTTAAAATGGGAATAGAACAATCTGGTGGTATTCTTGTAACCACACTTGAGAAGGTAGTTAATTGGGCTCGGAAGTATTCAGTATGGCCTCTTACGTTTGGTCTTGCTTGTTGTGCCATTGAGATGATTTGTACTGCAGCTGCTAGGTTTGATATTGCAAGGTTTGGTATGGAGGCCTATAGGCCCTCTCCTCGTCAAGCTGATATGATGATAGTAGCTGGAACAGTGACCAAGAAGATGTTACCAGCAGTTCTTAGGCTTTATGAGCAGATGGTGGATCCAAAGTGGGTAATGGTGATGGGGTCATGTGCAACTAGTGGTGGTGTTTTTAGGTCTTATGCGGTTGTGCAGGGTATTGATAAATATCTACCAGTAGATGTGTATGTGCCAGGGTGCCCTCCCACTCCAGATGCCTTGCTTTATGGAGTTACCAAGATTCACGAAAAAATTATGCAGGATAAGTGGCTTACCAAGAAATATGAACACATAAAGTTTCCTGAAAAAGTGAAGAGTTAGTTATGGATATAAAAAAGTACACTGAGAAAATTTTGTCTGCCTTACCAAAAGAAGCAGTAAAATCGGTTCAGGAATTTCGAGGACAGGTCTCATTGATTGTGGAGTCGGAACGTATCATAGATGTACTTAAGCTACTTAGAGATCGATTTGGATTTAGATATTTGATAGATCTAACAGCAGTAGATCACCTACCTAATGAGCCACGTTTTGAGGTGGTTTATCACCTGTGGTGTCATGCAGAAAAAAGGCTCATTAGGGTAAAGACTTTTGCAAAGGGAGAGCCACCTACAATATCTTCGGTTGTGGGACTTTGGTCCACAGCCAATTGGCATGAAAGAGAATGTTATGATATGTTTGGTATAATTTTTGACGGACATCCTGATTTAAGAAGGATTTTGCTTTGGGAAGGGTTTGATGGTCATCCACTTAGAAAGGATTATCCAGTAGAAGGCAGAGATGAGAAAAGAAATAATTAAATTAAATGTTGGTCCTCAGCATCCAAGTACTCATGGGGTACTTAGGCTGCTTGTGGAACTTGAGGGCGAGGTAGTTGTTAGTTGTGACCCTGATATTGGGTATTTGCACAGGGGAATTGAAAAGCTCATGGAGAATAGGACCTATCATAGGTCTATCCCCTTAACAGAAAGGGTTGATTATTTGGCTGGTGCTGCCAACAGTTTGGGTTATATTTTGGCAGTAGAAAGGCTACTTGGAATTGAAGAAATTCCACCACGTGCAAGATATATCAGGGTAATTGTGGCGGAACTCACAAGGATCGCCAGTCACCTATTTTGGTTGGCCACCCATGGCCATGACCTTGGGGCCATGACTCCTCTTTTTTATGCCCTAAGGGATAGAGAAGTGATAATGGATTTTTTTGAAAAATGGGCTGGAAAGCGGTTGTTTCCAAATATGTTTCGTGTGGGGGGCGTTGCAAAGGATTTTCCCGACGGCATGGAGCAAGAGATAAGGAAATTCGCAGAAGAATTACCAGAAAAGATGAAGGATTATGAGACCCTGCTTACCAAAAATCCCATATGGATAAACAGGACAAAGGGAGTAGGGGTACTGTCAATAGATGAAGTTTTAGATTGGGGCCTAAGTGGTCCAATGGCAAGGGGATCTGGATTGGATTTTGATATCAGAAAGGTGGATCCATATTTAGGCTATGATGAGTTTGATTTTGTAGTTCCCCTTGGGAAGAATGGAGATACTTATGACAGATATTTAATACGCCTTGAAGAGATGAGACAGAGCTGCAGGATAATCCTTCAAGCCCTGGATAGGATGCCGAAAGGGGACATAATGATAGATGATTATAAAGTAGCATTCCCCCCTAAAGAAAAGGTGGTAAATGGTGAATATTTAATTCCCCATTATCTGTTGGTTGTGAAGGGGTTTAAAACTCCAAAAGGAGAGGTGTTTCATCATACAGAAGCACCAAAGGGTGAGCTTGCATTTTATATTGTAAGCGATGGGTCAGAACATCCTTACAGGGTTAAGATAAGGACACCTTCCTTTGTGAACTTGCAGGTTATATCAAAGCTTGCAAAGGGAAGGCTCCTGTCAGATTTAATCGCACTTATAGGGACTATAGATATTGTACTGGCAGATGTGGATAGGTAATAGTTTTTAACAGCCTTAAAAAGGGAATTGTTTATGTCTGATACCCTAATATTCGTGATTATATCTCTAATTAAGAGTGTGGTAGTGGTTGCCCTGTTATTGTTAGGTGTGGCCATAGGTGTGTACTTAGAAAGGAGGATTTTGGGTTTTATTCATCTACGTTATGGTCCTAATCGATGTGGGCCATTTGGAATTCTCCAGACCATTGCAGATGGTATAAAGTTATTTTTTAAACAAGATATAACTCTTCCTGTAACAGAAAGAACCCTTTATGTGGTTGCACCAATAATTGCGGGAGTTACTGCCCTTTTCCCATTTGTTGCTATTCCTTTTGCAGATAAAGTATTGCCAGATGCGATTAATTTATTTGGTAGAACAATAGATCTAACGCAATACAGTATGAATAGGGGTGTAATTGCTGATCTACCTGGCGGAATACTCTTTATTCTCGCTGTCTCATCCCTAAGTGTATATGGAGTTCTTTTGGCTGGATGGACTTCAGACAATAAATACTCCTTTTTGGGAGGTGTGAGAGTTACTTCGCAAATGCTCAGTTATGAGCTCTTCTTAGGGGTCTCCATAATGGGTGTATTAATGGTAACTGGTTCAATCCGTATGACAGAAATCGTAGAGGCACAAAAACATATGTGGAATATAGTATATCAGCCAGTGGGCTTTATTTTATATATGATAGCTGGTTTTGCTGAAGCGTGCAGGACCCCATTTGACTTAATTGAGTGTGAAAATGAGTTGGGATCAGGTTTTAATACAGAATATAGCTCCATGAAATTTGCCTTGTTTTATCTTGCTGAATACATTCACATTATAACTATCAGTGCAATAGCTGTAACCTTGTTTTTAGGTGGTTGGCAAGGACCATGGCTTCCATCGGGTTTGTGGTTTATAATAAAGGTAGCTTGTTTATTTGTATTTTTCATTTGGGTGAGGGGAACCTATCCAAGGGTAAGGTTTGATCAACTTATGAGTCTTGGTTGGAAATATTTATTTCCCATAGCCATGGCCAATCTAATTGTAACAGGGGTGTGTGTCCTTATCTCATAGAGGAGTTTTTTGAGCATGGTTAGAACTATAATTTCTCCATTGGTGCAGGGACTAAAGAAGACCTTTGAAAAGGCCGTTAGTAAAAAAATAACTGTTCAATATCCTGAAGAAAAAAGAGATATACCAGAGCGATTTAGGGGACGGCCAAGACTAGTTCTTGATGAAAACGGAAAGATTAAATGTGTTGTTTGTTCACTGTGTGTGGCCGTGTGTCCGCCTCAGGCCATTTATATTGAAGCTGATGAGGGAGCGGATCCTTCCATTAGATATCCTAAAAAATATATAATTGATTTGGGTAGGTGCATATATTGTGGTTATTGTGAACAGGTCTGCCCCAAAGAGGCCATTAAATTGAGCAAGGAATACGAATTGGCTCAGTATGAGAGGTCAAAATTAATATATGATTTACCAAAGCTAATAAAGTAAAGGGTAATTAAGATGGAGATGCTTTTATTTTTCTTTTTTGCAATTGTTTGTGTTATATCCTCATTATGTGTTGTATTTTTTAAAAATCCAGTCAAGAGTGCTATAAGTCTTATTGTTAATTTCTTTTCAATGGGTGCCATATATATTATTTTAAATGCAGAGTTTATAGGTTTGATGCAGGTTTTAGTTTATGCTGGTGCCATTATGGTCTTATTTTTGTTTATTATTATGTTATTAGATGTAAAACATACCACCAAAGAAAGAGTTTATTTTAAGAATAACTTATCAGTAGTTTTATGTTTTTGTTTTATCTTTTTGGCAATAATATTTTCAGTGGCCACATCCTTATATAATGCAGGATTAATGAAAGGCCTAAACGGTCTTGATTGGATGTTTTTAGATAATAGTAATACAAAGGCAATTGGAAAAGTTCTTTTTAGCAAGTATTTACTTCCTTTTGAAGTAACCTCACTTTTACTTTTAGTGGCAGCAATTGGAATATTAGTTTTAGGTAAGAAAAAAAATACATAAGAGGATTTGGTTATGATACCGTTAAGTTATTTACTTATGCTAAGTGCTATTTTGTTTACCATAGGAGTTCTAGGTGTCCTATTTAAAAGAAATACAATAGTTATATTTATGTCAATTGAGCTCATGTTGAATTCGGCAAATTTAAGTTTTGTTGCTTTTTCAAGGTATTTAGGTAATTTGAATGGGCAGGTATATGTATTTTTCGTGATGGTTGTTGCTGCAGCAGAGGTAGCAATTGGTCTTGCAATAATAGTTAACATGTATAAAAACTTTAAGTCCATATCAGCAGACAGAGCAAATCTTTTAAAATGGTAAAGGGATAGGCTAATGATGAAATACGTTTGGCTAATAGTTTTTTTTCCATTTTTAGGATTTTTAATAAATGGTTTTTTTGGCAGGCATTTTAAAAGAGAGGTAGTGGCTACCATTGCGGCATGTGCAATTGGTCTAGCATTTGTATGTGGAATATATACGCTTTTTGATCTCTTGAAATTGCCCCCACATTCACGTGTAGTTGAGGTAGTTTATTTTGATTGGATAAAGGCTGGTAAATTGAGTATTCCAGCTGGATTTTTAATAGATCCATTGACCATGGTAATGGTCTTAGTTGTGAGTGGTGTAAGCTTTTTGATTCACATCTATGCTGGTGAGTACATGGAGGAAGATCCAGGATATGTTCGATTCTTTGTGTATTTAAATCTTTTTGTCTCAATGATGCTAACTCTTGTTATGGCAAATAATTTCCTCCTTATGTTTGTTGGTTGGGAGGGAGTAGGTCTTTGTTCCTATCTATTAATAGGATTTTGGTTTGAAAAGGACTCTGCGTCAAATGCTGGAAAAAAAGCATTTATTGTCAACAGGGTTGGAGATTTTGGCTTTTTGGTTGGAATGTTTATAATCTTTTCTGCATTTCATACCCTTAATTTTAGAGAAGTCTTTGAAAAAGCTCCAGAGATGTTTACGGTTGGGAGTACCACCATCACCTTGGCTACACTTTGCCTATTCTTAGGAGCTACTGGAAAGTCTGCACAAATACCATTGTATGTGTGGTTGCCAGATGCGATGGAAGGTCCAACACCTGTATCTGCATTAATTCACGCTGCAACCATGGTTACAGCAGGTGTTTATATGATGGCAAGGTGCAGTGTATTATATGCCTTGGCGCCATTTTCCCTGGGGGTTGCAGGAACAATTGGTGCATTGACTGCTGTGTTTGCAGCATCAATGGCGTTGGTGCAGGTGGATATGAAGAGGGTGTTGGCGTATTCTACTATTAGTCAGATTGGTTATATGGTTTTGGGTTGTGGAGTAGGTGCCTTTGCAGCTGGTATTTTTCACCTCATGACCCATGCCTTTTTTAAGGCCTTACTATTTTTGGGTGCTGGAAGTGTCTCCCATGCACTTGCTGGTGAGCTAGACATTAGAAAAATGGGAGGGTTATATAAAAAGTTGCCAATCACCCATATAACATTTCTTTCAGCGACCTTGGCAATATCAGGTATAATTCCATTTGCCGGGTTTTTTAGTAAAGATGAGATACTTTTTGAGACCTTTATTGGACATCATTATATTTTGTATTTGCTAGGGATCGTAGGTGCACTTATGACCGCGTTTTACATGTTCAGGCTTTATTTTATAGCATTTCATGGCGAGTCCAGGGTCGATCCAGAGGTAGAAAAACATATCCATGAGCCATCATGGAGAATGGCCTTGCCCCTTTGTGTATTGGGGATATTGTCCCTTATAGGTGGTTGGATTCAGTTGCCATTTTTCCACAACTTAAAGATCCTAGGTGGATTTCTAGAGCCTGTCTTTCATCATGCCCATGAGATTGGAGGCATGGAACACGGGACAGAGGTTGGAATGTGGTTAGAAGGCGCTTTGATGGCTCTATCTTTAGTTGTTGCCCTTATGGGTATATGCATAGCATATAACTTTTATATTAAAAATCCAGAGCTTCCAAAAAGATTGGCGGAGAAGTTTGTTGGGTTATACACATTACTGTTTAATAAATACTATATAGATGAATTATATCAAAAAATTGTGGTAAGACCATTATATAATCTTAGTTTAGGCCTTTCATATGTTGTTGATCAACATATTATAGATGCTGCAGTTAACGGCACAGGCAAGGGTATGGTTTATGGATCATCTCTACTAAGGCGTGTTAACACAGGTTATGTACAATTTTATGGGTTGATAATGTTTATTGGGGCAGTTGTGGTATTGCTCGTAAATATATTTTAAAAACAGGAAAGGTTTAAAGTTATGCATGAATTGAACTTTCCCATACTATCATTAATAACATTCTTTCCATTGGTGGGAATAATATTAATTGCCTTTACAGAGAGAGAAGACGAATATCTCCAAAAATGGATCGCCTTTTGGACCACGTTAATTAATTTTATTATTTCGTTGCCTTTGTTTTTCTATTTTAAAGATACTGCCAAGTTTCAGTTTGTTGAAAAGATTAACTGGATTCCATCTTTTGGAATAAGTTATCATGTGGGGATTGATGGTATAAGCCTTTTGTTGGTTTTGCTCACTACTTTTTTATGTCCAATATGTATAGCTGCTTGTTGGAGTGATATAAAAGATAAGGTTAAAGAATTTCTTATTTGTTTCCTGTTCTTAGAAGTTTCCATGATAGGTGTTTTTTGTGCCCTGGATATGTTCTTATTTTATATATTCTGGGAACTTATGTTGATTCCCATGTTTTTGCTCATATTGGTGTGGGGTGCACCAGCCAGGAGAAGGTATGCGGCAATTAAATTTTTTCTATATACCATGGCTGGTTCCATGATGATGCTGGTTGGGATTTTAGTTCTCTATTTTTACAATGCCAAGGTGACTGGGGAATATACCTTTGATCTTTTAAAACTCATGAAATTAGATTTGCCTTTTCATCTCCAATACTGGTTATTTTTAGCCTTTGGAATAGCGTTCGCTATCAAGGTTCCCATGTTTCCATTTCATACATGGCTGCCAGATGCACATACTGAGGCTCCAACAGTAGGTAGTGTAATTCTTGCAGGTGTATTGCTGAAGATGGGAACTTATGGTTTTGTGAGGTTTAATCTAACTCTATTTCCCAATGCTTCTGTGTATTTTATGCAACTTATGGCAATATTAGCCATAATAGGAATTATATATGGTGCTTTTATGTGCTTAGTTCAAAAGGACTTAAAGAGGCTCATTGCATACTCAAGCGTGAGTCATTTAGGTTTCGTTATGTTGGGTGTTTTTGCCCTAAATATGCAGGGGCTCAGTGGTGGTTTGATTCAGATGATAAATCATGGACTTTCAACAGGGGCTCTCTTTTTGTTGGTTGGAATGATTTATGAGCGCAGACATACAAGGCTGATAGCTGAATTTGGTGGGTTAGCAAAGCCACTTCCAATGTTTGCCACCTTATTTATGATAGTTACCCTATCTTCCATCGGACTTCCAGGATTAAATGGATTTATAGGTGAATTTTTAATAATGGTAGGAGCATTTAGAGCAAAATGGTGGTTTGGAGTTTTGGCAGCAACAGGTGTGATATTGGCAGCCTGGTACATGCTATGGATGTACCAGAGAGTAATGTTTGGGAAGGTGACAAAGAAGGAGAATCTAAATATAAAGGACCTGGTCCCTAGGGAGATAAGCCTCTTGGTTCCCTTAATAGTATTTATTGTTTGGATAGGGGTACATCCCAATACATTTTTATCAAAAATGGAGCCATCTATAAAGCAGATAGTATTAAAGTATGAGAAAATAAATAAAAAACAAGTGGATATGGCAGGTATTAACATCTTGAAAATTATAAAGGGCGAAAGATCATGATATCAGGAATCCAGTATCTTAAAGATAGCGTTGGATTTTTACCGTTTTTGATTTTGGTGGTTTCAGGGCTAATTATATTACTTGGCTCAGCAGAAACAGCCAGACGGGAAAGTGGTCGTTATGGCAGTGGTGTTGCCATTGTTGGCACTCTCCTGGCGATGTTCAGCTTGTATTTTTTATATGGTTTAAAAAAACGAGCGTTATTTAATGATATGCTCATAATCGATAATTTTTCACTATTTTTGACTGCTACTATTCTAATAGCGACTTTGGTAGTAATACTTATCTCTAGAAATGCTATTGCAAAGGATGGAGCTGAGATAAATGAGTACTATATGCTTCTTTTATTTAGCTCAGCAGGTATGATTCTTATGGTGCAGTCTATAAATCTTATTATGGTATTTTTGGCTTTAGAGATATTTTCGCTTGGTATATACGTTCTAGTAGGTATCACAAAACAGAAGAAGGTCTCTACAGAGGCGTCCTTAAAATATCTTCTTTTGGGAGCTTTTGCAGCGGCATTCTTTTTGTATGGACTAACATATATCTATGGCGCAACAGGGACTCTTGATCTGATAAAGATTGCAAAAATAGTATCTGAGGGACAGGTTACCTCTAATACATATCTAGTATTGGGTGCTTCCTTAGTGCTATGTGGGATTGCATTTAAAATAGCCTTGGTACCATTTCATATGTGGACGCCAGATGTGTATGAAGGAGCGCCCACTCCTATTACAGCCTATATGGCGGTAGGGGTTAAGGCAGCTGCGTTTGCAGTATTTATTAGGGTTTTTGGGCATGCATTGCCAAAATTTAATATTGAGTGGAATACTCTGCTTTGGATATTGGCTGTTTTGACTATGACAGTGGGGAATATATGTGCCTTATTACAAGATAGTTTAAAAAGGTTGCTTGCATATTCCTCAATAGCTCATGCAGGTTACATTTTTGTAGCAATAGTAGCAGGATCCCAGTATGGATATGGTGCAATACTCTATTATCTTTTAGTATATACATTTATGAATTTAGGGGCGTTCGGTGTGGTAGTGTATGTTGAGAATCTCCTTGGACAAAAGGACAATATAGATTCTTTTAAGGGTTTTGGATTCAGGAGACCTGTTATAGGGTTATGCATGGCAGTATTTTTATGTTCACTGATGGGACTTCCACCTACTGGTGGTTTTGTAGCAAAATTTGCAGTTTTTAGTTCTGCTATAAAGGCAGGGTATGTTTGGTTAGTGATAATAGGTGTTTTAAATAGTGCAGTAGCGGCCTATTACTACTTAAAGGTGATAGTAGTTATGTATACAAGGTCAGAGACAGCCGTTGAGGTTATCTCTCCAAAGGGGAGTATATATAATGGCATAGGCTTAATCATTTCTTTGGCTGGAACTTTAATGTTGGGCATTCTCCCTCATAAGGTCTTGGAAATAGCTATCAAGGCTGTTTCTCTTTAATTATATGATTAAAAGGAGCCTTTTATATGAAGTGCACAATAAATGGGATAGAGTGTGAATTTAATCCTGGACAAACGATTTTAGAAATCGCAACGAAATATAATATATTTATACCGACCTTGTGCTATTTAAAGAAAAGCTCAGCCCCAACTGGTAAATGTAATATATGTGCTGTTGAAATTGTAGGTAAAGACGAGCTTGTTAGGGCCTGTGTTACAGAAGCAGAAGATGGAATGGAAATTTTAACTGAAAGTGATAAATGTATAATCCATAGAAGGGAGATATTAGAGAATTTGCTAGCAATGGGGTATCATGATTGTCCAACTTGTCCTATACCTGGAAGTTGTGAACTTCAGGATCTGGTTTTTAGATATGGCGCAAAAGGTATTGATTTTACAAAGGCCAAAAAGGAATACGTTGTAAAATATATCACTCCTTTTATTAGATGGGATTCTTCTAAGTGTGTCCAATGTGGCCGTTGTATTCAGGCCTGTTTTGATGTTCAGGTCAACAATGCCATTAGAATCTTTGAAGTAGATGGAGATGCAAAAAAGGTTGAAGATAGAGAGTTTGAAGAATCGAAGGTGGAGAGTAGAAGAATTATTGAGAGATTAAAGGCGGATTTTAAAGAGCCCATTTTACCTGCACCAGATGAAAATTTTTGTGTTAGTTGTGGTGAGTGTGTGCAGGCGTGTCCAGTAGGTGCATTGAAATCATCCTTTGAATGGCTTGGTCCAAAAAAATGGGAAATGAAGAGGGTGGTAACTACTTGTTCATACTGTGGGGTTGGTTGTCAGCTGGAATTATATGTAAAGGATAATAAAGTATTTTTAGTAAATGGTGCCGACAGAGCTCCAAATCACGGGTCCTTATGCGTTAAGGGAAGGTTTGGATTTAGATTTATTAGTGCTGATGATAGGCTAAAGAAACCGTTGATAAAAGAAAATGGTAAGTTTAGAGAGGCCTCATGGGACGAGGCTTTGGATTTTGTTGCCAAGAGACTCAGCGAAATTAAAGCAAATTATGGTCCTGATAGTATTGGAGTTTTTGCCTCTGCCAGGATTACAAACGAGGAGAATTATATACTTCAGAAATTTACAAGGGCAGTGTTAGGTACTAATAACATAGACCATTGCGCGCGTCTCTGACACTCCTCAACAGTGGCCGGTCTGGCCGCAGCATTTGGAAGTGGCGCAATGACTAATAATATTGGCGATCTCGAAAACGCAGAAGTCATTTTAGTAACAGGATCCAACACAACTGAGAACCACCCGGTGATTTCAACCTTTATAAAGAGGGCAGTAAAACATAAAGGGGCAAAATTAATTGTTGTTGACCCAAGAAAGATCAAATTGACTGAATTTGCTGATATCTGGCTCAGGCAGAATCTTGGTACTGATATCGCCTGGATCAATGGGATGATGCATGTGATCATAAAAGAAGATTTGTTGGACAAAAAATTTGTGGAACAGAGGACTGAAGGATTTGAGGAACTAAAAAAGGTAGTGGAGAAATATACGCCAGAATACGTGGAGAAAATAACATCTATTCCAAAGGAAAAACTCATTGAAGCCGCCAGGATGTATGCAAAGGCTAAATCTGCTGCTATTTGCTACACAATGGGCATTACGCAGCACATAACTGGTACAGATAATGTAAAATCTCTTGCAAATCTAGCGTTGTTGTGTGGGAATTTAGGCATACCAGGTGGTGGTGTTAATCCCTTAAGGGGACAGAATAATGTTCAAGGTGCCTGTGATATGGGTGGATTACCCAACGTATACAGTGGCTATCAACCAGTCACCAATGAGGAAATTCGGGAAAAGATGGCTAAGGCATGGGGCGTTAGCCAGTTGCCAGATAAAGTGGGTTTGAAGGTCACTGAAATGGTGCCAATGGCATTAGATAAATCAATTAGGGCATTATATATTGTTGGTGAAAATCCAATTGTCTCTGATGCTGATATTAGCCATGTAAAGAAGGCCTTAGAGAGTGTGGATTTTCTAGTGGTCCAAGATATATTTTTGACAGATACAGCAAAGCTTGCAGATGTAGTACTTCCAGCTGCAGCATTTGCAGAAAAGGATGGTACTTTTACAAATACCGAGAGACGCGTATCCCGTGTACGTAAGGCTATAGATCCTCCAGGTGAGGCCAAAGCAGATCATGAGATAATTTGCGAACTAGCCACTCGTATGGGATATAAGATGAAATATAGCAATGTTGAAGAGATTTTTGAAGAGATAAGAAAGGTTACCCCTTCTTATGCGGGTATTACTTATGCTAGAATTGAGAAAGAAGGACTATTTTGGCCCTGTCCAGAGGAAAATCATTCAGGCACACCAATACTCCATAGAGAAAAATTTCCTATTGGAAAAGGTAAATTCCATGCAATAGAATATCTGCCTCCTGCTGAGCAAATAGATGAAGAATATCCGCTGTGGTTGACAACTGGAAGGATCTTGTATCAATACCATACTGGAACCATGACCCGAAGGGTTGAGGGATTAAATAAAATAGCACCAGAGTGTTTTGTTGAAATATCTCCAACTGATGCTGCCACGTACGGATTATCAGATGGTGACATGGTTGAAGTAGCATCTAGAAGGGGAAAGGTTGTTGCAAAGGTTAAGGTCTCTGATATGGCGAGGAAGGGTGTGATATTTATGCCATTTCACTATAGTGAAGCTCCTGCCAATATGCTTACCAATCCAGCTTTGGATCCAGTAGCAGGTATTCCAGAATACAAAGTATGTGCAGTGAAGATAGCAAAGGTGGCTTAGGCAGATATCTTTTGCCCAAGCCACCTTTTGGTATTGTGTTTTTTCCCATTATGCCTTAATATCTCCCCCATAGCAGATTGAATATTTTTTGTCTTTTCTAATCATTTTTATCTAAGTTTGTGAGAAGCCTACTCAAAATCTCTTGCAAACTTAGAGTATGGTATTTTTTTATGAGATTTAAGGGAATAATTTTTGATTTTGACGGTACTCTAGCAAATTTGACCATTAATTTTGATAAGATTAAACGAAAGATTTTGTTACTAAAGGATATCTTTGTTGAGGACTGTGGGGTAGATATACAGGTGCCTGATTTGCCTTTGCTTGAGTGTATTGAAAAATTAACAGAAGATTTTAAAAAATTAGATGGGGATTTGGCCAAAGAATTTAATACCAGATGTAGGTTAATACTCGTTGATATGGAAATGAGGGCTGCTAGACGGGGAAAGCTCTTTGATTACACATATGAAATACTGGATAAGTGCAAGAAAAATGGTGCAAAAGTAGCCGTGGTCACCAGAAATTGCACCCCAGCAGTTAAGATGGTGTTTCCCGATATAGAAGACATAATTGACGTTTTTTTGCCAAGGGAAGATGTTTTACGGGTAAAACCTGATCCCAATCATATTGAGACAGCCCTTAAAAAACTTGGAACAAAAAAGCATGAATCTATTATGATAGGCGATCATCCCATAGATATTATGTGTGCAAAAAGAGCGGGTGTCTTTAGTGGAGCAGTGGCAACAGGTAACACTTCAATAGAAGACTTAAAAAAGGAACGCCCTGATTTTGTAGCAAAGGATTTACTTGAGTTATTTGCGAAATTAGAAGAGAATATAAATCAAGGAGATACGTATGTGTATAGCAGTGCCCTTGATGGTTGAAAAGATTGAAGATGAGATTGTCTATTGTAAGGTTGGCGAGGGAACAGTTCAGGCTTCATTGCTTTTGATGGATGAAGAAGTAAAAGTTGGAGACTACGTCCTTATACATGCTGGTTTTGCCATTAGACGATTGGAAGAAGAGGATGCAAAACAGACCCTTGATCTCATAAATGAAGCCCTGCAACCTAACTAGGAAAATATGCGTTTACAGTTAGGAGGCTATTATGAAATATCTAATCTTTGAAGATTTTTCAGGAGATGTTATCCCAATTTTGTTTCCAGAAAGGATTCTCCACGAAGAGATGAGGGAACAGATGCCCTATTCTAAGGTGGTCTCTGGGGGATATGTATTTTTAAAAGATGGAAAATTTATATGTAAAGGCAAAGTTAAGGAATTAAAAATCAGTGCACGTGATAAGGATGCTGAAATAATAAACCGTTTTTTTATTTTTTCAGAATAAAGTTATACCAAGATTTGGAGGTAAAGTGTTATGAGAAAATTGATTTGTTTTATTATCTCGTTATGTTTTGTGACTGTGGCATCATCTTCTTATGCCTTTTTTGATAGTAATAGATTGCCCAGTTTTAGTGAGCTTGCTGAAAAGGCCAGCCCTGCAGTTGTTAATATTAGCACTGTAAAAGTTGTTCAAATCTCCAAGAGACTCAAAAGATTCTTTTCTCCATTTGGTGAAAACGACCCATTTAATGAATTTTTTAAAAAATTTTTTGGAGAAATTCCAGAGTCAAAGAGAAAAGAACATGCCCTTGGCTCTGGTTTTTTAATTTCTCCAGATGGATATATTGTTACAAATAATCATGTTGTGTCAAAGGCAGATGAGATAACGGTTATATTAAAGGGTGGGAAAAAATCTTTTAAAGCAAAAATTATAGGAACTGATCCAGAGACAGATCTGGCCTTGTTAAAAATCGATACCAAGGAAGATCTCCCCTACTTGACTTTTGGAGATTCTGATAAGATGCGCCCAGGTGATTGGGTTATTGCCATAGGCAATCCCTTTGGTCTGGATCACACTGTTACAGCGGGTATAATAAGTGCCAAAGGCAGGGTGATTGGTGCAGGGCCATATGATAACTTTCTGCAAACAGATGCTTCCATAAATCCAGGAAATAGCGGAGGTCCACTTTTAAATCTAAAGGGCGAAGTTATTGGTATAAATACAGCAATAGTTGCCAGTGGACAGGGTATTGGTTTTGCCATTCCAAGCAATATGGCCAAGCAAGTGATAGAGCAGCTAAAAAAATATAAAAAAGTAAAGCGGGGATGGCTTGGGGTTACCATTCAGGATGTGGATATGAATACAGCAAAGGCCCTTGGTCTAAAAGAACCAAAAGGTGCCTTGGTTGCATCGGTATTAAAAGGTGAGCCTGCTGATAAGGCTGGAATTAAGGTGGGTGATGTTATAATTGCTGTTAATGATAAACCTGTTTCAGATTCCCACGACCTAACTAGAAAAATAGGACTTTTGAAACCCCATTCTAAGGCCAAGATCACTGTGTGGAGAAATGGTAAGGTCAAAGAATTTTGGGTCAAGTTGGGTGAAAGAAAGATAAATATGGCTATGGCTGAGGAGGAGGCTCCAGAAGGCCAGGCTGGCTATATTTTGGGTATGAAAGTTAGAGAGGTAACTCAGCAGGATGTTGATAAATATAATCTGGATAGTGATAAAGGATTGCTTGTTTTAAATGTAAGAGAAGGCTCAAAGGCAGATGAAGCGGATATCAGGGTTTATGATATTTTGTTAAAAGGGAATTTTAAAGAGTTAAATACAGTTAATGACCTCAATGAAGTAATTGAGAAAGATGCCAAGAAAAAAGGAGCGCTTTTACTTCTTATAAAAAGAAAGGGACAGACAATTTTTAGAACTATTCCTTTGAAGTAGAAAGGTTATGGTAGAATTGCTCTGTCCTTCAAAGGTAAATATCGTCCTTAAGGTCTTGGACAGAAGGGAAGATGGATACCACGATCTTGTTAGTATCTTTCTTCCCTTAAAAAATCCCCATGATAAACTCTATATTGAGAAGGTAGATAAGAAGGGACTTAACTTAAAGTGTAATATAAAAGAGTTAGAATATAACAATATCATCCATAAAGCTTACGTACTATTTGGAGAAAGTACAGGACTCTGGCCAGGATTAAATGTTAGTCTTGAAAAAAATATTCCCATAGGAAGTGGTCTTGGAGGAGGAAGTTCTGATGCTGCTACCCTTTTGAAGTTTTTGGGGAATTACTTAAAATGTGAGCATAAAGAGAAAGTTTTGTTGGATATTGCCAAAAGGTGTGGCGCAGATGTGCCATTTTTTTTGAAATCAAAACCAGCACTTGTGCAGGGTATAGGAGATAAAATCAAAGAGATACAAGTTAATTTCCATAGACAATATATAATAGTCTTGTGTCCACAAATTTGTATCTCAACAAAATGGGCATATAGAGAACTGGATAAAAAAAGAGAAACTCTTGATTCCAATTCCTTGACAATTGATACTTTTGAGATTAAAAACATGACCCACTTTGGATATAGATGGTGGTCAAACGACTTTGAAGATGTGGTGCTAGGGACTTATCCTGATCTTTTAAAAATTAAATCTAGGTGTTACATGTTGGGTGCTAGAGCTTGTGTGTTAAGTGGAAGTGGATCAGCCATGGTGGCATTGTTTACTGGACTTGATTCAATTAATATGGTAAAAAATTTTTTTGAACAGAGGGGATTGAGAGTATTTGTCAATAAAGGGGTGTAGCCAAGTGGCAAGGCAACGGGTTTTGGCCCCGTGATGCGGAGGTTCGAATCCTCCCACCCCTGTGTTATAATTCTAGAGAAGAAGGGGTCTTAGAAATTTCCCTTCTAAAAATCACGCCCAAAAAGATATATTGATTCCGTTAAGTTTTTATTATTAACAAAAAAAATCTCAGGAAGATTTTGTAACAATGGGTAGGAATGGAACATTGAAATTAGTTACAGGAAATTCAAATTTGTCTTTAGCAGAGGCAATAGCAGAGAATTTAGGCTGTCCCCTGACTCCACGAATAGCCAAGCCTTTTAGTGATGGTGAGATTCGAATAGAAATAGGGGACAATGTTAGGGGTAGCGATGTATTTGTAATTCAGTCCACCTGCAAGCCTGTAAATGACAATCTTATTGAATTGTGTCTCATGTTAGATGCCTTAAAAAGGGCCAGTGCTAAAAGGATTACTGCTGTTGTGCCATATTACGGATATGCCAGGCAGGACAGAAAGGTTATTCCTCGTGTGCCAATTAGTGCAAAGATGGTTGCTGATTTTATATCAGTTGCAGGGGCCAGCAGGTTGCTCACAATAGATCTTCATGCAGGTCAGATTCAGGGTTTTTTTGATATCCCAGTTGATAATCTCTATGCATCAAAGGTGCTTCTTGAATATTTAAAGGAACTAGATGGAGAAAAGGTGGTAGTTTCCCCAGATGCAGGAGGTATGGAGAGGGCAAGGGCCTTTGCCAAGAAGCTTGACTGTGGTCTGGCAATAATAGACAAACGCAGGGATAAGCCCAATCAGGCCGAGGCCATGCATGTTATTGGAGATGTAAGATCTAAGCTGGCCATTATTGTGGATGATATGGTAGATACAGCAGGCACTCTTATGACTGCTGTGGATGCTTTGCTTGAAAATGGCGCAAAGAGGGTTATAGCCTGTGCCTCACATCCAGTTCTCTCAGGTCCTGCAGTGGAGAGGATTGCAAAATCCAATATTGAAAAGTTGATAGTGACAGATACAATACCACTCACTAAGGAGGCGAGAGAATGCGGTAAAATAGAGGTAGTTTCTGTTGCTGCTTTAATTGCTCAGGCTATTAATAACATACACAATGAGTCGTCTGTAAGTGTATTGTTTACATAATTTAGTGAAATTTTTTTAAGGAGATACAAATGGTTGGGGAATTTGTTCTGGAAGTTGAAAAAAGAGAAGGAAAAGGAAAGGGTGTAGCCAGAAAGCTCAGGGCCAAGGGATATGTCCCTGGTATATTTTATAACAATAAAGGGGAAAATATCCCATTGACAGTTAAAACATCCCAGTTTGAAAAGATGTATTCTCAGGTACATAAAACAAAGATAGTTGACTTAAAGATAAAAAATGGAGGAGAAGAAGAGACTAGGCATGCCTTGATCTGGGATGTTCAAAGGGATCCTGTGAAAAATTTTGCATTGCATGTGGATTTTTTGGGTGTGGATCTGTCGGAAGAAGTGTATATTGAGGTTCCTATTGTTCCTGTTGGTAAGGCCAAGGGAGAAGAAAGAGGGGGTGTGTTAAACGTGTATAGGGAGATCATCCCCGTTGTTTGTCTGCCAACAGCAATTCCTGAAAAGATTGAAATAGATGTGTCTGAGCTGGATATCAATGACAATGTCCATGTAAAAGATATAAAACTACCTGAGGGTGTTAGATTAGATGATGTTGAGGATAATTTTGCTGTGTTAGGAGTTGAGCCACCAGAGAAGGAAGCCACTGAAGAAGAGGAAGAATCTGAAGAAGCTGAAGAGGCCTAGTATTTAACTTCCCTCTAATGTATCCACTCCAAAAAATTTTTTGTCCTAAAAAAACAAGTGAAAGAAAGATATTTGATAGTGGGCCTGGGAAATCCAGGCCCAGAGTATGAAACCACGAGACATAACATTGGATTTTTATTTGTTGACCATCTAAAAGACAAAAAAGAGGGCTTTGTTCGGAGTCTGCACAAAAACAAAATTTGTGAATCCTTTGAACTGGTAGACCCGATACTTCCGGGTTGTATAGTAGCAAAGCCCCTTACTTTTATGAATCGAAGTGGTATAGCAGTAGCGGAGATGGTTAGACAGTTTAATATTTTCCCCCAAAATATAATAGTTGTTCATGATGACCTTGATATCTTATTGGGACGAATGAAACTTAAATTTGGGGGTTCAGATGCAGGTCACAATGGTATTAAATCTATAATAAATAGCCTTGGTACCAGGGATTTTTTTAGAATAAGAATAGGTATTGGAAGACCAGGTCCAGACGAGAAAATGACCATAACTGAATGGGTGTTGTCCCCTTTTAAAAAAATTGAGTTAAGGATAATAGAGAGAGTTTTGGATGGTACTATTGAAGGCATTTACCGGTTTTTTTTAGAAGGTAAGGATAAGGCCCTAAATTTTATTAATGGTTTCAGGGTAGAAAACTTTGACCAATATAATCTAAAATAGTGGACTAAAGAATTGTTTTCATGTAAACTTGCCTGCACTGTCGGGGGCCTATTTTATATTGAGGTAATATTTTTTTTGATAGGGGTTTATTTAAAGGGGGCTTAAACAAGTGTTTAAAAAAAATCAATTAGTTGTATACCCAGCTCAAGGTGTTGGAATAGTAGAGAGTATAATGGAAAAGGAAGTTGGTGGTATTAAGACTAATTTTTATATTATCCGTATTCTAAGCAACAATGGTACAGTGATGATCCCTGTAAATAATGCCAAAAATGTTGGACTCAGATGTGTCTGTGACCCTGAATATGGGCAAAATGTGTTGAAATATTTGGCAGATTGGAGCGATTTTAAAGGTTATGCGGGACAGAACTGGAATAGGCGATATAGGGAATATGCAGAGAAATTAAAAAGTGGTGATTTGGTTGATGTGGCATATGTTTTAAAGGAACTCATCCTAATATCTCAGGATAAGGAATTGTCCTTTGGGGAAAGACGTCTTATGGAGCATGCAATGTCTTTAATAACTACTGAGTTGTCTTATTCTCTAAATAGGGATAAAGAAGACATTAAAGATGAGATCAATAGAATATTTAAAGACATCATTCAAACAAAATAAATAATTCCTTCAAAAATAACCACCCATTATATAGCTAAAAAGTTCTTTTATTAAATAAAACATGGCAGTAGGGAAATTTTATTCAATTCAAAAACTATCTTAAGAGGAAAGGTATATGAATCCAAAAGTGATGAATCTATCTGAGATGAAGAAGAAAAGTATGGATGAGTTGATGAGACTTGCATCTCAGTATAACGTGGAAAATCCAAGTAGCCTCAGAAAACAGGAACTGATTTTCGCAATTCTTCAGGCCTATTCTCAAAAATATGGTAATATTTATGGAGAAGGGGTATTGGAAATACTTCCTGATGGTTTTGGTTTTTTGAGGTCCCCCTTATACAACTATATGCCTGGTCCAGATGATATCTACGTTTCTCCTTCTCAAATTAGAAAATTTGGTTTGAGAAAGGGGGATGTTATATCAGGTCAGATAAGACCCCCTAAAGAGGGAGAGAGATACTTTGCCCTCCTTAGGGTAGAACAGGTGGGATATGGACCTCCTGAATATTCCAAGAATTTGGTTTTATTTGATAATTTAACACCTGTTTATCCAAATGAAAAATTTAAGATAGAAAATGGTGGTGAGAATTATTCTGCACGTATAGTTGATCTACTCACTCCAATTGGCAAGGGCCAAAGGGGACTAATAGTTGCTCCGCCCAGGACAGGAAAGACAGTTTTACTCCAGACAATTGCCAATTCCATTATGGTAAATCACCCCGAGGTTTTTTTGATTGTGCTACTTATAGATGAGAGACCAGAAGAAGTAACGGATATGGAGCGTACAGTAAAAGGTGAGGTTATAAGCTCTACCTTTGATGAACCACCCAACAGACATGTTCAGGTGGCTGAGATGGTATTGGAAAAGGCAAAGAGGTTAGTTGAGAGGAAATATGACGTTGTGATATTGCTTGATAGTATTACGAGACTTGGCAGGGCATATAATGCCATTACCCCATCTTCAGGCAGGGTTTTATCTGGTGGTTTAGATGCCAATGCACTCCAGAGACCAAAGCGTTTTTTTGGAGCAGCGAGAAACATAGAGCAGGGAGGAAGCCTGACTATTATTGCAACTGCCCTTATAGATACTGGTTCTAGGATGGATGAGGTAATATTTGAAGAATTTAAAGGAACAGGCAATATGGAAATTTATCTAGATCGTTATTTAGCAGAAAAGAGGGTATTTCCTGCAATTGATGTAAATAGATCTGGGACCAGAAAAGAGGAACTCCTTTTAGATAAGGATGTGTTAAATAGGGTGTGGATACTTAGAAAGGTATTGGCTACCATGAGTCCTTTAGATAGTATGGAGTTTTTGTTGGATAAGATGAAGGGCACAAAAAGTAACAGGGAATTTTTGGATATGATGAATAAATAGATATATGGGAGAAGGTTTTTATTGAAGAGGAAAATAATTGTCTTTTTAATAATTTTAGTATGGATAAATAAAATATCTTTTGCCTCATTGGGCGATTTTACCATATCTGATGAAGCAAAGCTAGGTAAAAAATTTTATGTCTATATAACCACTCATTTTCCAATAGTATACGATCCATACATTGTAAATTATATTAGAGGAGTTGCAAATAGACTCAAATCTGTCCTTCCTCCTCAACCATTTGATATAACAGTTGATGTTATTTACAATTCTCAAATAAATGCCTTTGCTGGACCTGGTGGACATGTATTTGTATACACTGGCATAATTGCCCTTATGGATTCTGAGGCTGAACTTGCATCTGTTTTGTCCCATGAATTTGCCCATGTGACCCAGAGGCATATTGCAGCTAGTATAAAAAGGCAGAAATTATTTACCATAGGTTCTCTGGTAGGAGTATTGGCTGGTGCACTTGTGGGAAGTTCTGTAGGACAAGCTGTTGCAGTAGGTTCGGTTGCAGGGGTTCAGAGTGCAATGCTAAAACATACAAGGAAACAGGAAAGGGAAGCCGATCAGGTGGGCATTCAATATCTTGTTAAGGCAGGTTATCCTCCTTCTGCAATGGTTAAAGCTTTTTTAAAATTAAAAAAGCAAAAGGTCTTATCTGGTGAAAATAGCGTGCCTCCATATTTTTTGACCCACCCAGGGATAGAGGAGAGGATATCTTATTTAGAGCATATGCAAAAGTTTTTTCCATCAAATAGGAAAACAAGGTCAAATAAAGAGTTTGAAAAAGTTAAAGCCCTGGTGCTAGCTCACTATATAGACCCAGATCTGGCCCTGGATCTTGCTCACAGATTAAAAGATCAGTGCTGTAGAAAATTAGTTAAGTCATTTGTCTTGCTTAAAAAAAACAAGATAAAAGAAGCCGAACAGTTAATTGGAAATGACTATTGTGAAAAGAGACTTGAGTTCTGGTATAGGGAAAAAGGCAGATTTTATTTTAGACTGGGGAAAATGGACTATGCTCTGAAATATCTAAATAGGGCCATAGAAATAAACAATAAAGATTATTTTGCACTTTATTTTAGGGCCAGGATATATGGAGACAAGCAAAGACCTAGGCTGGCTATTGATGATTTAAAAAAAATTTTAAAATTTGTACCCTTTGATAGTGAAATACACACAATATTAGGCCGAATTATGGGAAGATATGTATCCCCATTTTACGGATATATCCACTATGCCTACGCAGCTCTATATAGCGGGGATAAGGATAGAATGAATAAATATTTGAGTAGGGCAAAATCCCTTGCTAAATCAAATCAAGAAAAAAATGCGCTAAAAAAGTTTGAGCAGGAGTACAATAAATGGAAGAAATACTGGTAAAAACTTGACACCCTTTATTTTTATAGGATATCTGGTGTGAAGTTTTAAATGTAGTTAGTGGTATATTGGTATAGTGGTTAGTGGTTTTTCACCAATACACCAATACACTAATACACTAATACACCAATATACCAATACACTAATATTATTGGCAATTAATTTTTTAACCTTTGAACAAGGGAGTTGTTATGTTTTTTGAATCTATAGCCTTTGCAATGGCACAACCACAGGGTGGAGCTGGTGCTCAGAATCCAATTATGGCTTTTATGCCTTTGATAATTTTATTTGCAATTTTTTATTTTTTACTTATTCGGCCCCAACAAAAAAAGGCAAAAGAGCACAGGCAGATGTTGGAGAGTTTGAGAAAGGGGGATGTGGTTATAACAAGTGGTGGACTTTATGGTCGGATAGTGGATATTAATGGAGATGAGTTGTCCTTGGAGGTAGCAAATAAGGTAGTGGTGAAGGTTAACAGAAATTTTATTTCTGCCCTAGCTTCAAATCGCAAGAGAGAAGAAAAAGGATCTAAATAAAATTAGAGGAAGGGGAAAATGTTCGGGAACTTAAAGGTGCGAGTTGTAGTTGCGTGTATAGTCTTGGGTTTTGGTCTTTTATTTGCTCTACCTTCTTTTATATCCAAAGAATCTACATTGGCAAAATTTTTACCTGATAACAGGGTTAAACTGGGATTGGATCTCCAGGGTGGGATCAATTTGGTCCTGGGAGTTGACATGGATAAGGCCATATCAAATGCCCTTGAGCAGATAGGTGAAGACATAAGGGCAGAGGCAAGGAAAAAAGGAGCCATAATCATTCGTCCTCGTGTAATAGGGAAAGATCAACTTTCATTTTATCTAGTAGATGGAGATAAGGCTCAAATAGTGGATGATATAATTAAGAGGTATTTTAATTCACAAATTAAGGTGCTCAAAATTGAGGACATCAAAACCAGGAAAAAGTATTTAATTACCCTCAAAGAGGAATACAAAAAGAAGCTGAAAGATTTAACTATTGATCAGGTCTTAAAGGTTATTAGAAACAGGATTGATCAGTTTGGCGTTGTTGAGCCAGACATTAGAAAGTTAGAAAATTACAGGATACAGGTACAACTCCCAGGTATTGAAGATGCCGAGCGTGCTATAAATATTATCAAAAAAACTGCACACCTTGAATTTAAACTTGTGGATGATGGGGTTAGCAAAGAACAGATAGAAAAAGGAGATATCCCCATAGACGATGAGGTCTTATATCTCTATAGAAAAAGACCAGATGGATCTTATGCAAAAGAGCCCATTGTAGTGAAAAAGACTGCAGTTCTTACAGGAGATTATATCACAGATGCCTCTGTTGCCTTTGATCAATTTAATCAACCATATGTTACCTTGAGTTTTAACAGGCAAGGTGCCAGGATTTTTGAACGTATAACTGGAGAAAATGTAAATAAAAGGCTGGCTATTATCCTTGATAACAAGGTGTATTCAGCACCAGTTATCAGGGAAAAAATAAGTGGTGGAAGGGCGTCAATAACTGGCAGATTTACCTTAGAAGAGGCCCATGATCTTGCTATTGTTTTAAGGGCTGGTTCCCTGCCCGCTCCAGTACATGTACTTCATGAGTCATCTGTTGGGCCGTCTTTAGGAGAGCAATCCATAAGACAGGGGCTCACAGCAATATTGGTGGGAGGTGCGCTGGTCTTTATTTTCACCATAATTTACTATGGTGTGGGCGGGTTAATAGTTGATACACTCCTTATCCTAAATCTTATATTGGTAATTGCAGTGTTAGCAGGTTTTGGCGCAACATTGACAATGCCAGGTATTGCAGGACTTATTCTGTTAATTGGTACTGCAGTTGATGCCAGTGTACTTATTTTTGAGAGAATTAGGGAGGAACTAAGAAAGGGACTTTCAGCGCAAAAGGCTGTAGAGATAGGATTTTCTAAGTCAACACTAACGATTGTAGACGCCAATTTAACAACTATACTCGCTGCAATAATTTTATATCAATTTGGTAGTGGGCCTGTTCGGGGATTTGCTGTCACTCTATCTGTTGGTACATTTGCTTCTATGTTTACTGCAATTTATGTTTCAAAAATATTTTTCGCCCTGTGGTTAAAAAAAGTAAAGCAGGGTGCGAGCTTTAAATTATAAAACTTGAAGTTGGGGGATACATAAACCATGGGTATAGAGCTGATTAAGCCAGATACAAATATTGATTTTATGGGCAAGAGAAAGCTGGCTGCTTTTTTGTCCGTTTCACTAATTTTGATTGGGATAATAAGCATAATTATTAAGGGTGGATTAAATTACGGGATTGATTTTGCTGGGGGAATCAATATCCAGGTCAAATTTTCACAACCATTAGATGTAAAAGAGATAAAAAAAGTTTTAAAAGATGCTCATCTAAAAGGTTTAAGGGTCCAGAGATTTGGGCAAAAGGACTTAAATCAATATTTACTTAGAGCAGGGGTCTCAGATGAACAACCTGAGATTATTAGACATCGGGTAGCGGATTGTCTGAAAAAGTTAAAAGTACCTTTTGAAATACAACGTCTTGAGATGGTTGGACCAAAAATTGGTTCAGAGCTAAAAAATAAGGCCCTTGAAGCGTTATTTTACGCAGTGTTATTGATATCCATTTATATCTCAGGGAGGTTTGAACAAAAGTGGGGAACTGCAGCCATAATGGCTATTGCCCTATCAACAGGGGTATATATTTTAAAGCTCCTTCATATGCCTATTTCAATTTTAATAATTGCTGCTATTATTATTACCCTGGTCTTATGCTGGTATCTTAAATTAAATTATGCGCTTGGAGCTGTTGTGGCCCTTATTCACGATGTTATGATCACTGTTGGATTTTTCTCCTTATTTAACAGGGAGTTTGATTTAACAGTGGTTGCAGGCCTTTTGACTATAATTGGATATTCTTTAAACGACACAATAGTGATATTTGACAGGATAAGAGAAAATTTAAGGGGTCCTAAAAAGAAGAAGCCCTTATTTGATATTATAAATGACTCAATAAATCAAACACTTAGCAGGACACTACTTACTTCTGGAACAACACTGCTGGTTGTTTTGTCCATGTTGGTTTTAGGTGGAGGAGTAATCTTTAATTTTGCCCTCTCTCTTTTTATAGGAATAATAGTTGGTACTTATTCTTCAATTTATATAGCAGGCTCTATTCTTCTAGGCATAGGACCTACTCCTGAAAAACGGCATGATAGTGCCCATCAACCTGCGTAAGGAAAGGGGAATGTAAATTCCCCTTTTTTATTCAAATATTGCCTGAATTATGGATGGTAAGTTGCCTGAAATTTTGTCACCAGCAGGTGACAAAGAGTGTTTTTTTGCTGCTATCTCAGCGGGTGCAGACGCAGTTTACGTTGGATTAAAAGAATTTTCTGCCAGGGCCAAGGCAACAAATTTTGATATAAAAGAACTTATTACCCTCAGGGAATTTGCACATTTAAAAGGGGTCAGAGTATATGTAGCTTTAAATTCCATTATACGGGAGGACGAACTCCCCAGGATTTATTACTATTTAAAAGAGTTAGATAAGTTTGTGAAGCCTGATGCATTGATCATTCAGGATGTAGGCCTTTTAAATTTAATCCACAAAAATTTTGATTTTGAAATCCATATCTCAACCCTTGCCAATGTGTCGTTAGGTTCTTCATTTGATTATTTAAAAAAAATTGGTGTTCAGCGTGTAGTAGTGCCAAGGGAACTCACAATTGATGAGATAAAATATTTGTCTCAAAATTGTGGAGATGTTGGGCTAGAAGTATTTGTCCATGGAGCACTTTGTTATGGTGTGTCTGGCAGGTGTTATTGGTCAGGGATGCTTGGTGGAAAGATGGGACTTAGGGGAGAGTGTGTGCAACCATGTCGGCGTACATACAGATTTAATAATGTAAAGGGTAAGTATTTTTCATGCAGGGATTTGGGCCTGGATGTATTAATAAAAATACTTATGAAGATTCCCCAGGTAGTGAGTTTTAAGATTGAAGGCAGAAAAAAAGGTCCCCATTATGTCTATTTAATAACAAAGGCCTACAAGATTTTAAGAGATAATATAAATGATTCTAAGGCAAAGAAATTGGCAATGGAATTAATTGAAATGAGCCTTGGAAGGCCTACTACCCACTATTTTTTCCTCTCCCATAGAAGATATAATCCTATTGATCCTTACAGAGAATCTGCATCAGGATATGAGATTGGGAAGACTTCTACGTCAAAGGGAAAGGGTTACATAAGACCTAAAATAGACCTAATGGCAGGTGATAGAATAAGAATTTCCTATGAAGATAAAAAAGGCCACAACATAATAAAAATTAATAAGTTTGTTAAAAAAGGAAAAAAATATCCTTTACATATCAAAACACACGCAGGTCAGCCTGTGTTTTTAATAGACAGAAAAGAATCTAGACTGGTGGAAGAGATAGACAAACTAAGAGGGGAGTGGTTGAAGATAGCCAATAATAAAGGCAAATATAAATATCATCCAGGTGAGTTAAGACCCATAAACACAAGTATCATTCCTAAGAAGTCCAGGCATCCCATTGTGTATCTCACTGTGTACAGAGATGCATCGAGGCTTAAGAGACACAAAAAAAGATCAACTGGTATATGGGTCTTTGATCCGGATTTCGATCCTGAATTTTTGCCAAAGGATACCTGGATATTTATCGAGCCAGTTCTCTGGCCAGAAGATGAAGATAGATGGAAAAGATGTATTAATAATTTAGTGTCAAAGGGCATTAAATTTTTTATATTTAATTCAGTGTTCCATGCATCTCTTACCTGTTTGGATACTATATGCGCATGGCTTGGACCATTTTCAAATATAACAAATAGCGAAGGTTTACATTTGGCATTTGATATGGGATTTAAGGGAGCAGTTTTATCTCCAGAATTAAAAGATGTTAATTTACTTGCAGAGATAGCAAAGTCATCCCCTATTCCTTTAGGAGTATTTGTAAAAGGTCTTTGGCCTTATACAATTTCCAGGACAAAGCATGAAGAAATTCCCCTTAAAACATTTATATACAGTCCAAGAAATGAACCCATGTGGATGGATAGAATGTATAGAAACTACTATTTATTCCCAAAAAAAGAAATTAATTTAAGTTCTAAAATAGAACTTTTGAAAAAAGCTGGCTTTAAGTTGTTCCTGGAATTTGCACCTAGTTCTTTGCCTTGACCTTATTGTAAAATTACCGCTCAAACAACAACTCCATTCCTTTTTCGTAAATTCTACTGTTTCCAGTTACCTTAAGCTCCAGGGGGTCATAAAACAAAATTTCTTTTTCCGCCCATTTATCTATTATTGGCAAATACTCGCTATCTTCCTCTCCTATCTTAAAAGATCCTTTCTCTAAAATTTGAGATGCTAGTTTCTTAAATTTTCCCTTTTCTTCCTTATTAAAACCTCCCCTGGCCATATAATCTACTATCTCTGTATAGGCAAGCCACTTCTCGCGCTCCAAAAACTCTATCAAATCCTTGC
>Ga0256842_1000379_pt1 | contig 39125 bp, 31 predicted proteins | sample 4559240metaG_FD_185973 | JGI IMG/M metagenome (GOLD analysis project Ga0256842, IMG submission 185973) | Hydrothermal vent microbial communities from Guaymas Basin, Mexico - 4559-240 | ecosystem: Environmental > Aquatic > Marine > Hydrothermal vents | place: Mexico: Guaymas Basin | collected...
AAGTTTACAGTATAATATGTTACAATCACATTGAATTAAAATTAAAACAAAAAAAAGGCGTAATTATGTTAGAAGATATGAAAGAAGAGATATCTCAAGGTATCGAAAAGTTAAATGAAACAGGAAAAATGACTGCCGAAGAGGTAAAAGCCCTAACGCAAGAAGCCGTAGTAAAAGCAACGCAAAAAAGCAAAGAAGGCATTGGTGAGATGAATGAGATTGCAAAAGAAGCTGCAACCACAGCAGTAGAAGAGCTTAAAAAAGTAAAGCAAGAGACAAAAGAGAATGTTGATGCTGCTATAGAAGGTGTCCTAAATGGTGCTAAACAAAAAACGCAAGAAATGATTGATACACTTGATTATAAGATGTTAAAAACAAAATATAAAGTAGAAGATAAAAAAGAAGAGTTGGCACTAAAACTCAAAGATGCACTTGACGGTGTCAAAGAAGCGGCAAGCAGATTTACAGATGAAAACAAAAAGCATATAGAAGAAGCTGTAACAACTATAAAGCTTAAAAATGCCCAAATGCTTGGTCTTATGGAAGCCACAATTAAAGAAAGTGCCAAAAAGGTTATTGAAGAAGATCAAGATGTAGAAAAAAGAGTTGCACAAATTACGCAAAAAGCTGTTAATGATGCATTGTGTGATGTAAAACTTACAACACAAAAAATCAAAGATGTTACAAAAGCAGCTATCAAATCTGCGATTGAAGCAGCACAAGAAGAAAAACAAAAAATTAAAGAAACTACAAAAGGTGCCATAGAGGGTGTTAGAAAAGCTTTACTTCAAAAAATTGAAGAAGAAAAAACTTCTTTAGAAGAGATCAAAAACAATACAAAAACTTTTGTTGAAGAAGATGTGCGTCAAACCATAGATGATTTAGAGTTCATTGAAGATGCTTTTATGGAAGAGTTAAAAGAGCTTTCTCAAACTAATGATATGCTTAGCGATACAGCACTAGAAGCTATCTCTAAAGAGACAGATACAATAAAAACACACCTACCACAAATGAAGGAAAAAGCACAAGAAGTTATTAAAGAAGCAGTTGAAATTCTTAAAGAAAAAGGTCAAGAAGTTGCATACAGTGCCAAAGGGAAAAGTCATGAGATACTTGAAAATATAAAAAGTGAAGTAGAAGATCTTTCTGAGCGTATGGTAAAAGTTGCAAAAGGAACACTCTCAGGTATGGTTGAAGGTGCAAAAAAAGCTTTAAAAGAAGAGGAAAAATAAAATGAAAAAAATAATTACAACAACATTATTGGTAGGTACTCTTATGAGTACCTTTGGTGTGACTTCATTGTTAGCAAACAGTGATACACAAACTGTTGAGCAAAAAGCACAGAAACTTGTTGCAGATGCAAAAGTAAAAGCCCAAGCACTTATTGAAAAAGCAGAAGCTGATGCAGTAGCACTCAAAGCCCAAGCACATAAAAGCATAAACGATACATCAAAAGAAGCAAAAACCTTGGCTGCACAGACACTACAAAAAGTCGGACAGGAGAAAGAGAAGTTTGCTGATAAAACAACTGTAACCCTACAACATGTAAAAGAGGGAACAAAAGACAAATTAATTTATACAAAAGAACTTGTAAATAAATCAGTAGTAAAAACAAAAAGTGCTGTAAATGATGCACTAATTTTAAGTTCTATTAAATATGCATACCTTACAAGCCCTGATATTCACTCAACAAAAATAGATGTTGATGTAAAAAATGGTGTTGTAAAACTTTTTGGTAAAATTTCTTCAAAAGAAGAAGCACAAGAAGCTATACTTATTGCATTTTTAACAAAAGGTGTGTGGGCGGTTGAGTCTTTTTTCATGATTGAAAAATAGTCTTAAAAATTATAAAAGAATATGAAAGATATAATAATTGTCAATATTGTTTCAAAAACACATTTTGTTCTAGTTGGTTTTTTATCTTTCATTTTAGTAGCACTTGGTGCTACTTTTATTATTCTTCAATATGGTGTAGATATTAAAGAAGCATCTTTTGAAAATATAACCATAAAAAAGATACATATTCAATGGGATGAAAAATTAAATATCGCCGTTGAAGAACTTTCCATTAAAAAAACAAAACAATCACAACATTCAAAAACATTCAAAGAGATAAAAAAGACATTGCTCAACTCTGTTGCCAAATATGTCGATATAAATACACGCTATCTCTCTTACATCGAATCATTTAGCATTAAAAAAATAAAATATAACACAATAAGAGCCACTTTAAAATACAATTATCAGCAAAAGGGTGTTTTTACTTTAAAAGCACCTGATTTTTATATGCACTCACACTTTAAATTGAATGGTGATAAAATTGTATTTGATATTGATGATTTTACAGGCTTAAAAAATAAAATAAAAGCCAAAGGCATAGCAACTATCGATACGAAACTCAAAAAGATTTTTACAAAAATAGAGATACATATAAACAATGATGTAGTTCTAATATTATATGGAACTGCTGATCAAGAGCGTTTTACATATAGTGTTGATTCTAAAAAAAAGATAGAGGATATTCGTGCTTTCGTAGCTCTTTTTCATTTGAGTGATACGCTTAAATTTTGGGCAATGGATGCCATTGATACATCAAGCATTCAAATTCATAAGATACGAGGATTTGTGGAGTATGATTCACTCAACTCAGCCTATAAAAATCTTTATATCTCAGCAACGCTCAATAAGTTTAACTACACATATAATCCAAAACTTGATGCAATTCATACAAAAAAAGGTGAACTTGAATTTTCAAAAGGTGTTTTGTCTATTTATCCAAAAGAAGCCCATACCTACAAAGTGCCTCTTCAAAAGAGCTGGGTAAAAATTGATTTTACAAAACCACAGAGTATGCTTACTCTGCATCTTTTACTTTATGCACGATTAGAGAGTGACATTATGCATATTTTAAATGCATATGAGATTAACCTGCCGTTTGTGCAGCATACGGGTAAAATAAAAACAGATTTAAAACTTGCGATTAATCTTGAAACACTTGATGTTGATACTCAGGGGACTTTTTCTACCAAAAAAGCCAATATTGATTATTCGGGCATCAATCTTGATGTAAAAGATTTGCTTGTAAAACTGAATAATTCCAATATTACCATCGTACATATGAAAGCACACTATAAAAATGGTATGGATGCTGTTGCAGATGCTACTGCACACTACAACACAAAAAACTCTACAGGAGAGATTACTTTTGATTTTACAAAAATACAACTCTCTGCAGATGAATATCTCAAAACAGAGAAAAAGCCTCTCAAGGTTATCTATAAAATTTCTCCAAAGGCAGACAAACTCATAATAGACAAATCAAAATGGCATTTTAAAGATGTTGTGTTTGTGCTTGATCCCTTAACGCTCTCTCCTGATTTTGAGAATTTGCAGGTAAATATTCCAACAACTCATTTTAGTATTGAAAATATTGCTAATGGTGTTTTAAAAGGTGGAATAGACATAAAACATCATAAGGCTGATTTTGCATTAAATCTGTTAAAGCTCAATTATATGGGTATTGGACTACTGCACCCTGCAACAGATTTAAATCTGAATATAGATAAAAATATTTGCATAAGCTCTTCTAAAAATATTTTACTCAACATGAATGGTGTTCCATGGAGTGTGCAACATCTTTTACTTAAGATTGACAAGCAAAAGATGCACCTCCAACACACCAAAGTAAAAATAGACAACTACTTCAAAGCAGATATGCAGGTTTTTTATGATGCTAAGAGAAAAAGAGGAGATATCTATCTGAGAAATGCTGTTTTTACAGATCCAAAAACAAAAAAAGTGCTTTATCACAAAAAACAGGCACACTTACTGGTAAAAACAAAGAAAAAACAGACCGAAATTGACATCAAAGAGCTAGAGGCAATACTTTTTATCAATCAAAAAAGATTGATTTTAAATTTTAACGCTCTTGGCAAAATTGCTAAAAATTTCAATATTTTAAGAAAATATCATATAAGCAACGGAAATGTACTTTTTTATAAAAATAATAATGAAGAGGCGTTGCGTTTTAAAGCTTCTCTGCGCTACAAATATAAAATTTTAACAAAGTACGGCAAAGCTGTGCAACAGTATAAAATAGAAGGAAAAATACTCAAAAACAAAACGCTTTTACTCTCAGTAAATGATAAAGTAAATGTCCAAGTGGACAAAGATATACATATCACAATTGACAACAGTGGTATTGATGTCAATGAGTTACTTGCATTTATAAAATCATTGCCACAGCAAAAAACAAAAAATGCAAATACAAATGTCTATGTCAAAGCAAAAAATTCATATATATACCTTGGAGATAATCGCTATATTCCTTCTGACAGTATCAATATTGTCTATAAAGAGAGTGGATTAAGTGGAGAACTCACCTATGCAAAAGGAAAAATGCACTTTACATTCAAAGATAATAAATTCAGTGTTGTCGGTAAAAATTTTAATGAAAAATTTGCAAAACATATCGTCACTTTTGCAAAACTTAAAGGTGGTAATTTTAATTTTTCCATAGACGGAACGCCTGATGCATACCGTGGCAGTGTCACTATTAGAGATACAATTATAAAAGATTATGTGCTTTTAAACAATATTTTGGCATTTGTAGATACAGTTCCCTCTCTTATGACTTTTTCTTTACCAGGATACAGCACAAAGGGTGTGCATGCTGATAAAGTCTATACACAATTTTATTTCAAAAAAGATATTTTTCACATTTCGGATTTTCGTATAAAATCCAAAGAGATGAGAATTGCAGCCAAGGGTAGCTTAAGCAGTAAATATGATACGATTGATATGAAAATGGAGCTTAAAACAAATTTTGGCAGTACACTCTCAAAAGTTCCACTTGCAGGGTACATCATATTTGATGGAAAAACTCTTTCAACAAAACTAAAAATAACAGGAAAACTCAGTGATCCAAAAGTAACAACGATGGTTACAAAAGACATTGTTTCCGCTCCTGTAAACATCATAAAAAGGACATTGAAATTACCATATAAATTGATAAAAGATGTATTAAAATGATGATATAATAGCTATGAAATAAAAAAAGGATGAAAAATGCAAAGAGTTACAGCAGATGATATAGTAAAAATGGGATTAGGTGCGATGTTTATTGCCAAAGAAAAAGTTGAGGGTCTTGTTGATGAAGCAATGAAACAGGGTGATATAAGCAAAGAACAGGGTGAAGAGTTTTTACAAAATCTTAAAAGTCAGGTGGAAACAAAATCACAAAATATTGATAAAACAATAAAAACTGAAATTCACACCCAGCTTAAAGAGTTAGGACTTGCAACCAAAGAAGATATAGCCTCTTTGCGTCGTGAAATAACTGCTTTAAAACATGAAATCCAAAAATAATGTTTGATACACTACGGCAAGTTGAACGAACTAAAGATATCATCACTGTTTTACTAAAAAACGGTTTTGATGATATCGTCAGTGCTATGGGGATTGAAAAATATCTTCAATTTTCTATTCCTAAAAATGTGCAAAGTTCCTTACATTTAAGCCGAAGTGTACGCATTCGTAAAACGATTGAAGGACTTGGGCCTACTTTTATTAAAATGGCTCAGATTCTCTCAACTCGTCCCGATCTTATTTCACTAGAACTTGCCGACGAATTTTCCAAGCTTCAAGACAATGTTGAAGCAATACCTTTTGAGATAATAAAACCCCGTTTTGTCGAGGAGTTTGGAAAAGATGTTGATGAGATTTTTGAAACAGAACTAGTGTTGGTTGCTTCAGCATCTTTGGGACAGGTTTACAAAGGTCGTTTAAAGAGTGGTGAAGATGTAGCTGTAAAGATACTCAGACCAGGTACGCAAAAGATGATTTATTCAGATATAGAGATCATATATCATCTTGCCTCTTTGCTTGAGAACAAACTTGGAAGTTACGGGATTCACTCCCCTAAAAAGATAGTGCAAGAATTTGAAAAAAGCATCAAAAAAGAGCTTGACTATAATGCCGAGGCATTAAATCTGAAACTCTTTATAAAAAATTTTGATGGAAACAAAAATATTCTTGTACCAAAACTTTATGAAGAGTTTTCCTGTAAAAGTGTATTGACTATGCAATATATAGAAGGCATTAAAGTCACCGACACAAAAAAACTAAAAGAGATTGGCATTGAACCAAAAGAGATTGCACAAAGAGGTTTTAATCTACTTTGCGAGCAGATATTTATACATCGTTTTTTTCATGCTGATCCACATCCGGGTAATATTTTTGTTCTTGAAGATGGACATATATCGTTTGTTGATTTTGGAATGATGGGAAGTATTGCAGAGCGTGATCGAAAATACTTTGTAGATATGATCTATTATATTACAAAAGAGGAGGAAGAAAAGGCAGCATTTTGTATTTTAGAGTTATCAAAAGTGCAAAATGACAATCTTGATGAAGATGCCTTTGCCAAAGATATGGGTGATGTTATTCGTACCTATTTTTATGGTTCACTCAACGATATTAAGATAAAAAATCTTTTAAATGATATAGTTACTCTGATGAGTCGCTACAGAGTCTATTTTAGAGAAAATAACTATCTGCTTGTAAAGGCTTTAATGACAATAGAGGGAGTAGGTAAAGAGCTAGATCCTGACTTTAATGCAAGTGTAGCAATCAAGCCTTTTGTTATACAATTTTACAAAAAAAACTTTTCATTTATGGCATTGCTTTCCAAAGTTGGTGAAATACCCAAAGAACTGGGTGATTTTTTAATGCAATTTCCTCAGGACATCAAAGCAATAACGCAGAAGATGAAAAGTGGTAAACTAAAAATAGAGTTTCAACACATAGGACTTGAAGATATACAAGAGAGTATGGAAAGGTCATTAAATAGACTTTCAATAGCTGTGGTAATTGCAGCTATTTTAATAGGTTCTTCTTTATTGCTACTTGCTAAAACACCACCTCTACTTTTTGGCATTCCCATTCTGGGATTAGCTGGATTTGTAACAGCTGTTTTTATGGGAATGGTGCTTATCTACTCTATTTTTAAAAAAGGCAAATTCTAAATGAGTATGCCAAGCAAATCAAAATGGACAATCCAGCACAAAGAAAACTTAGTCACCACTTTGGAACTGATATTACTCATTTAAAGCATTCATATAATATCCCAAAAAAAAATTAATTTCCTAAAACATCCATTTTTCTTTTTAAATCTGTCATCTCTCCAATATTAGATATAGCTTTTGAAAGAGCATTCTTTAATTTTGATTCATAAATTTGTTTATTATCTCTATCAAACTTAGCTATAACATCATTATATAAAATTATAAATTCTTGAATTAATTCAACTGCTACCACCGTTATTTTAGGATGTGAAGCTATAGAGATAACCAAATCGAAACCTTTTTTAATTTTAGAATCCATATCATCTATCTCAATATACCTCTTAGATGTTTCAGAATCTCTAGTTATTAACTTTCTAAGGATTTCAATAAGACCATCTTCATTTACTTCAATATCACCCATCCTATTGTTAATATAGGCTCTCATATCCGTTAAATTCATTTTAGAAATTCTCTGAATTATTTGAGAATGTGCTTCATCTTGAGATGAGATTTCATTTTTTTTCTTACCTAAAATATTTCCAAACATTTTATACCTTTATTTTAGAACTATCTATCTCTATAACTGTATGAACATTTCCTCTTGGATTATAATCTGCTACAATTTTCATATATTTTGGTTTTAGTTTTCTCTCTAAAAGCCCATATATTTCATTTGCCGAATTTTCATGACTTATATATCTCTCACGAAAGGAGTTAATATATAGTTTTATAGCTTTTAATTCTACTACCCATTCATCTGGAGTATATTCCAAGTATATAGTAGCATAATCAGGATACCCACTTCTAGGGCAAAGACATGAAAATTCTGGAAGAGTCATTTTAATAAGATATTCTCTTTTATGTTCATTTGGCCATATTTCCAAATCTTTTTCAACATCAAATTCATTGACTATTTTTTCACCATACTTCATTTCATCAATCATCTATTTTTCCTTGTATAATTTCTAATGAGGCAAGATATTTACCTTGTAAGTAATCTATACCTATATCTTGTGCAAACTTTTTTACATCTTTATTTTCAATATTTTTTAACCATGTCTTAACACCTTTTTCATGTGCCATAAGATTAAAACCATCTATAATATTTTTATTTTTAATATTTTTTGCATAATAACTATCAAATCTAACAACATCTATATCTAAATCTCTTAGATATAAAAAACTTGTGTGTATAGATCCCAATCTATCTATGGCTATTAAAACACCCATTTTTCGAAGTATTTTTAATATATTATTATATCTGTCTATTTGTGAATAATACTCTTTTTCACTTAGTATAAACATTATTTTATGTTTGATATTTGGATAATTATTTAAAAGCTCTTTTATTTTTATTAAAAATTGTTTGTTTCTTAAAGATATTGGGGATACAAATAAAGCACAAATTTTATCATCAAAATGTGAATATTCTTGCATACTTTTTTCTATCACCATTAAATCAAAATCAACCATTAATCCTAATCTATTTATAACTTTCATATAGTTTTTTGGAAAAAGTATCTTGTTATTAGAACTTTTTAATTTTATAAAACACTCTTTAATAACACATTTATTATTTTGAAAAACATCTTGTGTACTTATTAAAAATTTCCTATTTTTTATAGAATCAATAACAGATGAATCAAGTTCACTAGGGTTTAATTCCTCATCTTTTATAGATGTTATATCTTTTTGAAGTTCAAATAGATGTTCTATCATATAATCTAATTCATTTGAATATGTAGTATCTGTTATGGTTATTAAAATTTTAACCTCTATATCGTCAACTTTAAACTCATCAACTTTAAGAGACATCAGTTCTAAAATAGTTTTATATCTACTTTTATTTCCTTTTAATCCTAATACAAAATCACCACCCTTGATATGACCCATTGGAAATTTTTTAATATCTCTATCTTTTAAATAGTCATTAACCCAATAGGCAACTCTTTTTAAAACTTTATCACCATTTTTTATACCATAAGTTGTATTTATATCATTTAAATTATTTATACTTATAAGAACTAATGAATAGTCATCTTTTTGTTCTAACTCTTTTTGTAGATATTTATAAAGATATTCCCTTGTAAAGGTTTTGGAAATTTCATCCGTAATTTTGACAGTAAAACCATTATATATAAGATAAAAGATAAAATAGATACTGAAAATTAAAAGTAAAACTGCTTCAAAATAAAATGCTGGTTGAAGTGTTTCATAACTATTTATAAGTGTATGTGAAACAAAAGCAATTATAAGAGCAAAGATGGGAAGTCCCATCCTAAGTGCTAATTTAAAACGATATTCTCTCTCTTTGGCATGTGGAAGTAACATATATTTATAAATTAAACATCTAAATGTTTAACATCTTTTGCATGGGTTTCAATATAATTTCTGCGAGGTTCAACCTCATCACCCATAAACAAAGTAAATGAATCACTAGCAACTTCAGCATCTTCTATAGTGACTTGAAGTAAAACACGATTTTCAGGTGTCATAGTTGTTTCCCAAAGTTGTTCAGGATTCATTTCACCAAGACCTTTATATCGTTGTATATAAGCACCTTTTTTAGCGTAGTTTTTTATATTTTCAAGTTCAGAGATGATGTCATTTTTAAAACTTAAATCCCATTCTTTGATTTTATTATAAACATAATTTGCTTCTGTAAAATGTGGTGCTGAAAAAAGTTCATCATTTATAAGTAACTCTTCCATACCACCTTTTGTTTGAACAAATATATGTATCTCATTTGTTTCTTCATTTATAGTTTTTGTTAAAATATTATTTTCAATAGAGTTCAAAAACTCTTCAACTTTATCAAAAAGAGTTTTAGCATCTAAACTAATTAAATTTGGATTTTCTATAAAATGTCTTATCAAATCAACAAGAGCATATCTTCTATTTAATGATTCAAGTGAAAGGGCATAATGATCAACCATCTTAAAAAATGCTACCAAGTCATTATGTCCAACACTATCAACCTCTAAAGACTCTACACCATTATCTATAAGAAAATCATTCATTGCACGATCATCTTTAAAATAAATCTCTTTTTTACCTTTTTTATAACGATAAAGTGGTGGTTGAGCAAGATACAAATAACCTTTTTCCACAACATCTCTAAAATGTCTAAAAAAGAATGTAAGAAGAAGTGTTTGGATGTGAGAACCATCAACATCGGCATCGGTCATGATAATTATCTTATGATAACGAAGTTTATCTTCATTATATTCTTCACCAATTCCACAGCCCATAGCCGTAATCATATTTGTAATTTCATCAGATTTTAATATCTTTTCAAGTCGTGCTTTTTCAACATTTAAAATCTTACCTTTAAGTGGCAATATTGCTTGAAAAACTCTATCACGACCCATTTTAGCCGAACCACCTGCAGAATCACCTTCCACTAAGTAAAGTTCACAAATACTAGCATCTTTACTTTGACAATCAGCAAGTTTTCCAGGAAGTGTTCCCACTGTCATATGATCTTTTCTACGAGTTAACTCTCTTGCTTTTTTAGCAGCCTCACGACCTCTTGCAGCCATAAGAGCTTTAGAAACTATCGCTTTTGCTTCTATAGGATTTTCTTCAAAATATTTAGAAAGTATCTCATAAGTTTGTTTTTGTACCAAAGGTCTTACATAAGTATTTCCAAGTTTACCTTTTGTTTGACCTTCAAATTGTGGTTCAGGAACACGAGCAGAAACGATAGCAATTAAACCTTCTTTTACATCATCACCACTTATTTTTACATCTTTTTCTTTTGCAGCACCATTTTTAGAATTATAGTTTGATACAACTCTTGTTAATCCTGCACGAAAACCAGCCTCATGTGTACCACCATTTGGTGTACGAATATTATTTACAAAAGAAGCAAGTTTTTCTTCATAAGAATCATTATACATTAAAGCTATATCAAATTCTATATCTTCTATTTTTGCACTAAAACTATAAACAGATGCTACTTTAGTTTTTTTATTCATGTCAGCTACATATTGAGCTATACCACCTTCAAAATGGTATTCCTCTTTTACATTTGTTCTTTCATCAATAAATTTTATAGTGATAATTGGATTTAAATATGCCAGTTCTTTAAATCTTTTTGCAAGATATTCATACTCAAAAGTTATAGTTTCTGTAAATATACTAGGATCTGGAGCAAACTCTATAGTAGTACCTGTTTTACGAGTTTTTCCTATAACTGCTAACGGTTCTTGAGGGATACCATTTTTAAATGATTGCTCATGTATTTCACCCTCTCTATAAATGGTCATTTTTAAATCTCCAGAGAGTGCATTTACAACACTTACACCAACTCCATGAAGACCACCAGATACTTTGTAAGTATCTTTATCAAATTTACCACCAGCATGAAGTACTGTTAAAACAACAGTTGCAGCACTCATACCCTCTGTTGGGTGCATATCAGTAGGAATACCACGACCATTATCACTTACTTTACAAGTTCCATTTTTTGTAAGTGTAACAGTTATAGTATCACAATAACCAGCCATTGCCTCATCTATGGAGTTGTCTATAACTTCATAAACAAGATGATGAAGACCTCTGTGACCAGTATCACCAATATACATTCCTGGTCTTTTTCTAACAGCTTCTAATCCCTTAAGAACCTTAATATTACTAGCACCATAATTTTCCATTAATACTTCCTACTGTTTAAATCACATAATTAGACTTATTTTATCTAATTTTAACTAAAAGGAAGTTTGAAGGTATCATTTTATATAACTATTGGCATCACTACTGTTTTAAAATTTTCATCACTTAATATAAAAGGTAAATTTTCTTCATTTAATCCTATAGTAAATTCAGAAGAATTTATAGAGTTTAAAAAATCTAATAAGTATCTTGAATTTATAGCTATAGTAAAAGGTTCAGTAAAGTTTGTATTGAAATTTATATCTGTTTTTGCTTCAATATTATCATCACTTAAACTTTCAAATGTAATTTTATCATTAAAAAAAGTTATTTTTACATCTGTTGATATAGTAGTTATTTGTTTTATAGACTCAATCATAGTAGCTTTTGGAAGTAAAAGTGTATGATTTATCTCTTTTGGTATTATTCTAGAATATTCTGGAAATTTACCATTTATGAGTTTTGTAAAAAAAATATATTGATCTGAACGAATTATAAGATTTGTTTCATCATAATAAAGTTCTATATCATTAAAAAATAATTTTTGAATCTCTATAATAGCTTTTTTTGGAATTATTATAGATAATTCGTTTAAACCTTGATTTGAAATATTTACTATAGCTAATCTTCTTGTATCTGTTGATGCAAAATTTATACTTTCTTTTTTTATATCAATTAAAGCACCATTTAATTCAAATTTTGGATTATTTGTATCTATTGCAGGTGTTATTTTTTTAAGTGATTCTATGAGAGAGTGAGAATCTATAGTTATACGAGCTTTTTCTTTATAATCTGGAAAAGCTGGAAATTCATTATATGAAAATGTTGGTAATTTAAAATTTGAATGTGCTTGGGAGATAAATAACATATTATTTTTAACTTCCAAGTTTATATTACCATCTTTTAAAATTCTTACAATATCTAAAAATTTTTTACCATTAGCTGTAACACTTCCCTCTTCAATTATATTTAAATCACTAGTTATAACTTCAAAACCTATTTCAAAATCTGTAGCTTTTAAAGTTAATTTAGAATTAAGTACATTTAAATAAACATGAGATGTTATTTGTGAAGTATCTTTTTTTTCTAAAAATGGCTGAGCATGTAAAAGAATATTTTCAATAATTGATTTTGAAATAGTTATTTTCATTTAAATTCCTATATATATTATATAATTTTAGTATGTAGTAGTAGGGGTATGTGATAGTGTGAATATCATATACTAATCCCTATTTTAAGAGTTATTTAGATGTGATGAACATTACTAACTCTTTTCACATATATTCACTTTTATGATTATATCTTTTTTTTACTTTTTTTTACTTTTTTTTTAACTGGAAGTTATTTTATTTGTTAATTCTTTAATTTTAATGTTAAAATCTTCATCATTTTCCATTAAAGAGTTTATTTTTTTAAGTGTATGACTTATAGCTGTATGGTCTTTCATACCAAAGTACAGTGCAAGTTGAGGCATAGTATTTTGAGTTAAATCACGACATAAATATATAGCTATTCTTCTTGCATAAACTATATTTCTACTTCTACCTTTTGATTTTATTTCACTTGGTTTTATATTTAAATTTTTTGCTACAAATTGTGTGATAGTATCTAATGTTAAATCTTTCTGTTTTTCTTGAATTTGATCTTTAAGTACATTTTTTGTAAATGCTAAATCTATATCTACATGCATAAGTTGAGAATAAGCATGAAGCTTTGATAAAATTCCTTCAATCTCACGAACATTACTCTCTATAACTGTAGCTATATAATTAATAATATCTTTTGAAAGTTTTACTTTGTTTATCTCACATTTTTTTTCTATGATAGCTATTTTTGTTTCAAGTTCTGGTGGTTGTATATCTGCAACCAAACCCCATTCAAAACGGCTTTGAAGTCTAGCTTCAAGACCACCTATTTTTTTTGGATGTTTATCAGCTGTTAAAATGATTTGTTTTCCACTATTTCTAAGTGCTTCAAAAGTGTGAAAAAACTCCTCTTGAATAGAATCTTTACCACTTAAAAATTGTATATCATCTATAAGAAGAACATCACATTGACGATATTTTTTTTGAAATCTTTCCATAGATTGGTTTCTTAAGTGTCTTATAAAATCATTTAGTAGTTGTTCACTTGTTGTATATATTACTATTTTACCTTGATTTTGAAAAACATTTCCAGCTGCTTGCATAAGATGGGTTTTACCAAGACCAACACCACCATATATAAATAGTGGGTTGTATGTTTCTCCTGCTTTATCACATACACTTTTAACTGCTGCATAAGCAAACTGATTACTTCCACCAACCATAAAATTATCAAATGTATGTGAAGGATTTAAAAGTGAATGTGGAATTATTTCTTTTTGAATTTTTTTTGTTTTTCTTCTATTTAATAAATTTTTTAAAGTTATTTGTACAGTTACTTTAGAACCTGTTTTTATTTCAAAGAGATAAGCTATTTTATCAGTATATTTACTTTTAATCCAGTTAGATATAAGAGCATTTGGGGCATAGAAAATAGCTAAATCACTTGTTGAATTTTTTAAATCGTAATCTAGCTGTTTTATATATCTTTTATATTCAACTTCTGTTATCTCTTCTTTTAATAGTTGTAAAACTTCCTTACCAATATTCACAAAAACACCTTAATTTATATTTATATGTGAATATTACTAAGTATTTGCATAAAATATGGTTAAAATGATGTGAATAACTAAAATGTGAATAAGTGAATAAAATGATTATACTCGGAATAGACCCTGGAACTAGAAATATGGGCTATGCTCTTATATCTTTAGAAAATACAAAGATATCTTTAGTTGAAGCAGGTCTTATAAAAATGAAAGCTGAAAATTTACAATTTCAAATACCACAAATGGTCGAGGGTTTAGATACTATTTTTAAAAAACATAATATTGATGAAGTTGCAATGGAAGACATATTTTATGCACATAATCCTGCTACAACTATAAAATTAGCTCAATTTAGAGGTGCTATAATGCTAAAACTTTTACAAGAGTTTGGACAGTTTAATGAATATACGGCTTTGCAAGTTAAAAAAGCATTAACTGGTAAAGGCAAAGCATCTAAAGAACAGGTAAATTTTATGGTAAAAAGACTTTTAAATATAAAAAAAGAGATAAAACCACTTGATATAAGTGATGCAATGGCAGTAGCAATAACACATTCTCAACGGATAAAATTTAAAAAATAAAGGAAAAAAGTAGGTGAAATTTATTCATCTACTTTTTTATAATACTACAGCAAATACAACACCTCTACGATATATATAGATTCTTTTTTTATTATTATTTTTTGTTGCTTTTTTAAAATCATTGAGATTTGAAATCTCATTATTTTCTATTTGGATTATAATATCTCCGTTCATTATCCCAACTTCATCAGCTTTACTTTTTGTGGTAACATTATTAACTAATACACCTTTTATATTGGTTTTTGTTTTTAGTGTTTCAACACTTAAACCTTTATATTTTTGAGCATTTAAAGATGTTAATAGTTTATCTTGTGAATCAAGTTTAACAGTTTTTATATAGATTTTTTTATCTCTTAATATCTTTATTTTTACTTTTTTATTTGGAGAAAAAGAACCTATGAGATTTTTTAATCCACTTGCACTTTTTATTTTTATATCATTGACTGCTATGATTAAATCTCCTCTTTTTAAACCAGCTTTTAGTGCAGGTGTGTCATCTTCTACACTTGTAATTAATGCTCCAAATTTATTATCATAAAAACTACTCATTTCATTACTAACATCACTTATACCTACACCTAGATAGGCTCTTGTATATTTTCCATTATTTACAAGTGAAGTTGCTATAGAAGTTATCATATTTGATGGTATTGCAAAACCTATCCCTACATTTCCACCACTTCTTGAGATGATTGCAGAGTTCATACCTATTAGATAACCTGCAGAGTTTATTAATGCTCCACCAGAATTTCCAGGATTTATAGAAGCATCTGTTTGTATAAAATTTTCATATTCAACTATACCTACACTACTTCTACCAGTTGCTGATACTATCCCTTGAGTGATGGTTTCACCAACTCCAAAAGGATTTCCAATAGCAAATACAACATCACCAACTTTTACTTTATCAGAGTTATAGATTTTAATAGCATTTAGATTTTTAGCATCTATTTTGATTATAGCTATATCACTTTTTTCATCTCTACCTATGAGTTTTGCCTCATACTCTTTTTTATTACCTGCTATACTAACTTTAATCTTATCAGCACCATCTACAACATGATTATTTGTAACTATATAACCGTCTTTTGATATAATGACACCACTTCCCAAGGCTCTTTGAATCCTCTCTTGAGGGAATATTTTGTGATTTTTAAATAGGTTTCTAAAAAATGGATCATTCATCATTGGTGGCATAGACCTTGATTGTGAAGATAGATTTTTTTGTGTTGATATATTGACAATAGATGTTTTAACATTTTTTAAAATGTTATTGTAAGAGAGTATGTGTTCTTGTTTTGTTGGAAAAACTCTATCGAGATTTTTATCTACAAAATTAAATTTAACACTCTCTTTTGCATTTAAAAGTGTTAGTGAGACTAAACAGATTAATAATAATTTTTTCATTGTAACTCCTAATAATAAAACTACTAAAAGTTTATAACTAAATGGTTTACAAACTACTAACAGAGGGCTAACAAAAAGTTAATGGGTTTTAAAAAGTGCCTTGTTTATATTTTATGGATAAACTCTCTGTATGGCATGTGGAAGTTTTTATATTTGAGATATTTTTACATCTACCTATACCAAAATAAAATAGATTATTCTCTTTTATAATGGAAATACCATTACTCATATCAACTAAATTTAGTTTTTTATTTTCCAATAAAAGAGCATCACTAACACCACTAAATTCAAGTGTTATACTTACCCAGTCAAAATCTTTTGCTTTATCTTGTGTTGTTAGTGTTATAGAGATTGTGGTTGGTGAGATGACATCCACATGCCGAAGTTCACCATCACAAAAACTATCAAATCTGTCTAAAAACTCTTTAATATTAGTTAGTGGTTTCATTTTATTGACAACCTACACACTCCATACTTCTATCTTCAACATCATTTGCAACTTCTGGGGATTGACTTCTTAGATAGTATGTTGATTTAAGTCCAAGTTTCCAAGCTAACATATAAATCTCATTTAGGTATCTTCCACTTGCTTTATCTAATGTTATAAATATATTTAAACTTTGTCCTTGATCTATCCATTTTTGGCGAATAGCTGCTGCTTTTATAAGAAGTGTTTGGTTTAATTCATATGCCGGTGTATAATAACTCCAAGTTTCAGGTGAGAGTTTTGGAACAACAACAGGGATAAGTCCACTTAAATTTTCTTCAAACCATTTTCTTTTAAATACAGGCTCAATAGCTTGAGTAGTTCCTGTAAGGATAGAGATAGAACTTGTTGGAGCGATAGCCATAAGATAACCGTTTCTTATTCCCTGAGTTTTTACTTTTGTGCGAAGTTCGTCCCATTCATAAGCTGAAGCAAAAAGTCCACCTCTATCAACAAGATTTAAAACTTGAGCATTTGCATGGTCTTGAGGCATAATACCTTTGCTCCATTTTGAACCATCAAATTCTGGGTAAATACCTTTTTCTTTCGCTAAATCTGATGAGCTATTTATGGCATTATAACAAACAGCTTCCATAACTTCATCTATCTTATCAAAGTGTTCTTGAGTTCCCCACATAATCCCTTTTTCAGCTAACATTTGTGCTTCACCCATAACACCAAGACCGATAGAACGACTTCTTATGTTAGTTCTTTTTACTTTTTCTACTGGGTAAAAGTTAAGGTCAATAACATTATCTAAAGCACGGATAGCAATAGGAACGACTTTATTTATATCCTCTTTAGAGTTTATTTTTGAAAGATTTACAGAAGCTAGATTACAAACAGCAGTTGAACCGTCTATTTTTTCTTTTTCAATAACAAAGATAGGCATTCCACCAAGAGAATCAAGTGCAGTTACTTTTTTAGCTGGTTTTTCAAAACCACTATCAACTTTTACTATCTCATCTTCTTCATAACTAATACTATCACCATTCTCAAATATAAATTTGATTTTATAGTGGTTTGGTTGTGTATTTTGAAAAATTTCAGTACAAAGGTTTGAACTTCTTATAATACCTTTATGATTGTTAGGGTTCACACGATTTGCATTATCTTTAAAACATAAAAATGGACTACCAGTTTCAAAATAAGAGGTTAAAATCTTTTTCCACAAATCTTTTGCTTTTATCTTTTCTTTTATAATATTATCATCATTTTCAAATTCTATATACTTTTTGTTAAACTCTTCACCATATAGTTCTGTCAGGTCTCTTACATCATAAGGATCAAAAAGTGTCCAGATAGCATCTTCTTGAACTCTTTGCATAAAAAGGTCATTTAACCACATGGCAGGGAAAAGGTCATGCGCTCTTCGTCTCTCCTCACCTGAGTTCTTTTTAAGGTCTAAGAAGTCATTTATGTCTATATGCCATGGTTCCATATAGACAGCTATAGCACCTTTTCTAGTTCCTAACTGATCAACAGCTATGGCTATATCATTTGTAATTTTTAGAAATGGCACAGTTCCACCAGCTGCATTTTTATGTCCATCAATAAAACTTCCCATTGAACGGATACCTGTCCAGTCCCAGCCAATCCCTCCACCAAATTTAGATAGCATTGCCATCTCTTGATAGGTGTCAAATATCCCTTCAATATTATCAGGAGTTGAACCAATATAGCATGAGCTTAGTTGATGTCTTGTTGTTCTAGCATTACTTAGTGTTGGGGTAGCTAACATAACTTGAAACTGACTTATCATATCATAAAATTTGATAGCCCATTCTTCTCTTTTTTCTTCTCTTTGAGCTAAAAACATTGAGATAGCCATAAACATATGTTGTGGAAGTTCTATAGGATTTGATTTTGAATCTTTTATAAGGTATCTATCGTAAAGTGTTTTTACACCAAGATAGTTAAACTGTAAATCCCTTTCAGGTTTTATATGTTTATCTAACTCTTCAAGGTTATACATATCTTTTAAACCTTGAAGAATTCTACCCTCTTTTTCCCCTTTAATAAAATATTTTTCAAGTGAACAATAACCAGAAAAACCATTAACTTGGTGATAAAGATTAAACATAAAAAGGCGAGAAGCAACAAATGTCCAGTTTGGAGCATCTATATCTATTTTATCAACTGCTGTTTTGATAAGTGTTTCTTGAATCTCTTTTGAAGTGATACCGTCTCTAAAATGTATCTGTGCATCAACTTCGAGTTCACTTTGACTTACATTTGCTAAACCCTTGACAGCTGCAGAAGTGTACTTTTGAATTTTAGTAATATCTAACGGTTCTGTCCTACCGTTTCTTTTTATAACTGTTATCATATATTCCCCATTAAAATTTATTTAAATACTCTGTTAAAAATTGCATCTACATTTTTAGTATAGTAATCATAGTTAAAACACTCTCTGATTTGTTCTTCACTAAGTTTGCTTCTTAACTCTTCATCTGCTAAAAGATGATTTAGATATAAACTTTCACCTTTTTCATTTATAGTAGGTCTTCCTTGTTGAATCTCTTCCCAAACTTTCATAGCATTTCTTTGAACTATTTTATAAGCATCTTCACGACTTACACCTTGAAGTGGAAGTTCTAATAAAACTCTTTGTGAAAAAACAAGACCACCTGTTAGGTTTAGATTTTTCATCATGTTTTGAGGATAAACGGTTAGGTTAGCTATAACATTATTCATACGGTGAAGCATAAAGTCAGTTGTAACAAACGCATCAGGTAACCAAAATCTTTCAGTTGAAGAGTGACTAATATCTCTCTCATGCCAAAGAGCAACATTTTCCATAGCAGGAGTTGCATATGATCTTATCATACGAGCAAGACCTGTTATGTTTTCTGTTAGTATAGGGTTTCTTTTATGTGGCATTGCAGATGAGCCTTTTTGACCTTTTGCAAAAAACTCTTCACACTCATAAACCTCTGTTCTTTGCCAGTGACGAACTTGAATGGCAAATTTTTCTATAGATGAAGCCATCAAAGCCAAAGCAGTTGCAAGTCTTGCATATCTATCTCTTTGTATAACTTGATTAGATGCTGGAGCTGGTTTTAAACCTAGTTCTTCACAAGCATACTCCTCAAGTTCAAGAGGTGCATGAGCAAAGTTACCCATCGCTCCACTAACTTGACCAACACAGATAACATCCATAGTTTGTTTTAGATTTTCTAAATGTCTTGCCATCTCATCATACCAAACAGCTAACACAAGACCAAATGTTATAGGTTCACCGTGGATACCATGACTTCGTCCAACCATTAAAGTCATTTTATGTTCCATAGCTCTTTTTTTGATAGATTCCATAATCATCTTAACATCTTCAATGATTAACTCTAATGAAGATTTCATTTGAAGTGCAACAGCAGTATCAACTGTATCTGATGATGTCATACCGTAGTGAAACCATCTGCTTTCATTACCCAGTGTTTCAGATATGCTTGTAGTAAATGCTATGAGGTCGTGACGAGTTACTGCTTCTATCTCATCTATGCGTTTTATGTCAAACCCAGCATTTGCTATAATATTATCTGCATCATCTTGAGGAATTTTTCCAAGTTTTGCCCATGCTTTTACAACTGCTTTTTCTACATCTAACCATGCTTGGTATTTTGCTTGGTAAGTCCATTTTGATGCCATCTCTTCTCGTGAGTATCTATCTACCATTTATTAAAACCTTTGTAATTATTATCTGATTTTTATGCTATTATTTCGCATAATTAAAGTTATTTATTTTACATTATTTATAGTAAAAAAGGGATTAAATTTTGCCATTTGTTTTAAAGAAAATGTATGCTGAGAAAAAACAGAGAGCTTTTCTATACTTGATTAATGAGTTAGGATATACACAAAGAGAGGCTCAAAGACTTATAGCCAAAGGGAGACTCCTTATAGATGGTAAAGCTATGACAAAAACAACACATGAGCTTCAAGGTGAATTTGAGTTTATATCTTTTGAACCTGCCACAAGAGGTTTAGTTCCACATGCCATATATGATGAGTTTGTTGTTTTTGATAAACCAAGTGGGGTTCTGATACATCCCCAAAATAGAAATACTGAGTATTCACTTATAGATGAATTAAAATATCAATTCGGAATGGATGCAAATATAGCTCATAGAATTGATCAAGAAACAAGCGGGTTGGTTTTATGTGCTAGAAATAAAAAAAGTGAAAGAGATATAAAAATGATGTTTCAAGAACGGGATATGAAAAAAAAATATCTCGCTATGGTTCACGGAGAGTTTAAAAGAGATATTTGTGTAGAGGCACCATTACTTCGTGCTGAAGATAAGAGTGCAATGGTAAGGATGGTTGTGAAAGTTAATGAAAAAGGAAAAGCGTCTAAAACTGATTTTAAACCTTTAAAGTATTTTCCACATGCCAATACTACTTTAGTTGAATGTTCTCCACACACTGGAAGACAACATCAGATAAGAGTTCATCTGTTTCACGTGAAACATCCAATAGTTGGAGATCCTATCTATGGGCAAAAAGAGTTAGATATAATTAGATTTTTAGATAAAGAGATAACTCCTAGAGATAGAATAAAAAATAGTGGAGCATCAAGACTCTTGCTTCACGCAAGTGAGTTAAAATTTGAACTTTATAATCAAAGTTACAATATAGAGAGTAATATAGATTTTGAAGAAATCTGCTTTGAAAGTATGATAATCAGTAAATAGAAACAACATGTGTGAATATCTATACCTATAAATAAATTAAAAAAATATAAAAACTAATACAAATTAACTAAAACCTTTGAAAGCCCTAAAATATGGACTTTAAGCTTCATAAAAGCATTGAAAAATTAAGGTTATTTTTATATAAATTAGTTCTTAAATATAGTGTAAATTTTAATATTTTATCTATTAGATTGTTATATATTCACATTTTACAACACTGTGTGAATATTATATATTTTATCGTTTAAGTTGTGGTTCTTTATGGAAAGGTACTTATAAGAAAATTAGGGTATTATTACACTCATAAACGACCTCCCTGGTGTGTTGGTCGTTTAGTTAGTTTAGTGGGAACTAAACTCCATTATATCTCTTTGATTCTATTCACATCTATTTTTTCTGCCATTTTATTTCTTTTTTTGTTTTAATACTTATTTATCTAAAAATGATTAAAATTATTAGCTTTTAACAGCTTTAACAAACCCAACTAACCCAACAATAAATACTAAAAGTATAAAAATTGCTTCTACAATGTCAAGAGATGTCATTCTTCATCCTTTTTATTGGAAGTAGTAATTTTTTTCATAAAATAGCTCATTCCAACTACCATTAATACCATGATAATCAATACTTTTATTGTATATTCTTCATTAAACATTTTTTTCCTTTAGTTGTCCACATGCTGCACTGATATCCATACCTTTTGAATCACGAATAGTGCAAAGAAGCCCATGATTTATTAGATATTCTTGAAAAGCTACCATGTCTTTTTTTTCTGGTCTCTCATAAGGTGTATCTGGATATGGATTAAAATATATTAGATTTACTTTTGCTTTTATATCGTTAAGTAATTTAACAAGTTTTTTAGCAGAGCTTAAATCATCATTTTTACCTTTTATAACTAGATATTCAAACATAACTCTTTTTCTAGTATCGATGGGAAATCGTTTTACAGCTTCAATAATAGAGTTTATATTGTGTGCTTTGTTCATAGGTATAAGTTCACTTCTAAGTTTATCATCAACAGCATGAAGTGAGATAGCTATATGAACTCCTAAATCCATCTCCCCTAGCCTATCTATTTTATTACTAAGACCACTTGTAGAGACCGTTTGTCTTTTACCTGAGATACAAAGTCCCTCATCCTCTTTAAATATCTCTATGGCATGTGCAAGATTTTCAAGATTATCAAGTGGTTCACCCATCCCCATATATACTATGTTTATCATGCGGTTATGTTTGTGGTTATTGTCTTTTTTAAGATTTACAACTTGAGCTACAATCTCACCAGCAGTTAAGTTTCTAGTAAATCCACCTTTGGCAGTTAAACAAAATACACATCCTACTTTGCATCCAACTTGAGTTGAAACACATATAGTATATTTTGCTTCTTGTATAACTTCACCATTTTCATCGTACTGGGTATCTTTCATTTTTAACCAAACAGCTTCTACGGTTTTTCCGTCTTGAAGTTCAAGAAGATATTTTATAGTACCATCAATAGAAATCTCTTTATTTATTATCTTCATAGGGTTTACGATAAATTTTTCGGAAAGTTCCTCTTTTAAAGTTTTTGGGATATTTTTCATATCATCAAAATCGGTAGCATATTTATGGTAAAGCCAACCATAAATTTGTTTAGCACGAAATGATGGTTTAACTAACGATGTTAGTTCTTTTAGTGTAAAGTCAAGTAGTGATGGTTTCATTTTTTTGTTAGTTCCTTAATTCTTAAATCCACATGTTGAGATAGAAGTTTTTTTGCTTTTTCATGGTTTTTTATGAACTCATGGTGAGCGTCTTTGTTAGTATAGTTTGTTATACAAAATACTCCACCAGCAGGTATATTAAACTCCTGTGCCACTCTTAAAACAGAGAAAAATTCCATGTTTTCAAGTTCTATACCAAAGTTTAAAAATTTTTCTGTTTTTTCTTGGCATGTGGAGATATAATTTGAAGAATTTACTATAACATCCTGTTTGTTTGTTGTGTTAGTTGAAATCATATTTTCTAGTGGTGTGTAAGCACAATTATCTAAAAAACCAAGTTCTATGTTAGTAGCTGTTTTAGACTCCACTATATCAAATATCTTATGTTTTCCATAGCTTCCAGCAGTTCCTATAAATAATAAAAATTCAGGTTTATCAAAAAGGCAAAGTCTTGTTAAATTTATAGAACTTTCAATCAGCCCTACTCCCATTGGAGTTGCAAAATCAAAGTTTTCATTGTTTCCTGCACATATAATCATACTTAAAGTATAGTAAAATTTAGACAATGTTTCACATGAAACATTAAGTATCTATAATCTTACAGCTATCCCTTCATTGTTTAAATAATGTTTTAAATCCATTATATCTATCTCTTTATAGTGAAAAATACTAGCTGCAAGTGCTGCATCTGCACCATGTTCAAACGCTTCTTTCATGTGTTGCATCGTCCCTGCCCCACCACTTGCAATAACTGGAACATTTACAGCATTTGAGATTTGCTCAGTTATATTTAGTTCAAAACCTGCTTTTGTACCATCTGCATCCATGCTTGTTAATAAAATTTCTCCACAACCTCTATCGACCACTTCTTTTGCCCACTCAAGAGCATCTATTTTAGTATCTACTCTACCACCGTTTAGATAAACATTATAGGAATTGCCTGTTTTTTTAACATCTATTGCAGTTACTATACATTGACTACCAAAGCGTTTTGCACCCTCATCAATAAGTTCAGGGCGTTTAATCGCTGCAGAGTTTACACTTACTTTATCACAACCAACATTTAAGAGTTTATATATATCTTCAAGTTTCCGTATTCCTCCACCAACAGTAAGTGGAATAAAAATCTCTTTGGCAACTTGAGCAACTATATCTACTATGGTATCACGATTGTCACTTGAAGCAGTTATATCTAAGAAAGTAAGTTCATCTGCTCCTTCTTCGTTGTAACGACGAGCAACCTCTACAGGATCACCCGCATCTTTTAAACCAACAAAATTAACACCTTTTACAACGCGTCCATCTTTAACATCAAGACATGGGATGATTCTTTTAGCAAAATAATTCATAGTAGAATTATACAATTTTAGACTTATGATAAGTTTTTTTATAACTATTACCTTTTTGTAAGTAAAATTATAGTAAACTCCTCGTTATGAAAAAAGAAAGTGTTGTAGCAAAGAAGAAGTTTGGACAAAACTTTCTTAAAGATGAAGCAGTTTTAAGAAAAATCATCCAAGCGATGCCCAAGAATGACAATAAGATTGTAGAAATTGGACCTGGCTTAGGTGATTTGACTAAATTTTTAGTTGATGTCAAAAGTGTAGAAGCTTTTGAGGTAGATACCGATTTGTGTAAAGAATTACAAAATATATTTAAAAAAGAGATTGCTACCAAGCAGCTGCATATAAATTGTGGCGATGTTTTAGACGCTTGGCAGAGTTCTTTAGTTGATGAGCCGTATGATTTAGTGGCTAACCTGCCCTACTACATAGCGACAAATATCATCCTAAAAGCACTCGCAGATCCAATGTGTAAAAATATACTTGTAATGGTGCAACTTGAAGTTGCAGAGAAATTTTGTGCTGAAGTTGGTCAAAAGATTTTTGGTTCTTTAGGGATTATAACCCAAAGTATAGGTTCTTCACATATAGTTGTGAAAGTTCCACCAACTGCTTTTGAACCACAGCCCAAGATAGATTCTGCTGTTTTTCTCATACAAAAAGACAAAGATAGAGATGATAAAAATTTTGAAGATATGCTTAGGGTTGCATTTACGCAACCTCGAAAGACTCTTATGAAAAATCTATCTTCCAAGTATGAGAAGATTGCACTTCAGGAAGCTTACAAAGAATTAAATCTTATACAAACCGTTAGACCTCATCAAGTTTGCACTCAAGACTATCACCAACTCTATAATATAATACAAGGGAGTTTGGATGGCAGAAGAAAATCAGAGGACTGAACAACAAAGCAGACCTCAAACAGACCGTAAACCAAATACAAACAGAAAAACAAATAACAATCGTAAGCCAAGTGCTAATCAAAATAGTAAACCTAGTCAAAATAAAAATAAAAATCGTAACAGACATCGTAGGCAACCTGCTCCAACTGATGAAAATTTAAAAAAATTTGTTGCTTTAAATCAAGAGATACATAAACAGAGACTTAATCCACATTATAAACTAGACTTAAATTCTAGTGATAAAATTCGTATTACTCCACTCGGTGGACTTGGTGAAATTGGTGGAAATATAACAGTTTTTGAAACCCAAAAAGAGGCTATTTTAGTTGATGTTGGTATGAGTTTTCCAGATGAAGATATGCATGGTGTTGATATTTTAGTACCTGATTTTTCATACATTAGAGAGATTAGACATAAAATTGTAGCTGTTATAATCACACATGCCCATGAAGATCACATAGGTGCTATGCCATATCTTTATAAAGAGATGCAATTTCCTATATATGCAACCCCTTTACCATTGGCTATGATTGGCAATAAGTTTGATGAACATCACATAAAAGAGTTTAGAAAATATTTTAATCCTATTGAAAAAAGAAAAATGTATAAGATAGGAAATGATTTTGAGATTGAGTGGATGCACATGACACACTCTATTTTGGATTCTTCATCTTTAGCAATAACTACTGATGCAGGTACAATTATACATACTGGTGATTTTAAGATAGATCATACTCCTGTTGATGGTTATACTGCAGATTTGCATAGACTTGCTTATTATGGAGATAAAGGAGTTCTTTGTCTTTTAAGTGACTCTACCAACTCTTATAATCCACTTCCAACACCATCAGAACTTACTGTTGCACCTGCGTTTGATCGTATATTTTCAAAAGCAGAGGGTAGGGTGATACTTTCTACTTTTAGTTCAAACATTCATCGTGTTCAACAAGCTATACAGTATGGTATAAAATATGGTCGTAAAGTTTGTGTTATTGGTCGTTCTATGGAGAGAAATATTGAAATAGCTATGCAATATGATTATGTTAGATTTCCTAAAAATATCTTTGTAGATGCAGATGAAGTGTCTCGTATGAGCGATAAAGATGTTCTTATTGTAACAACAGGTTCTCAAGGTGAAGCAAATTCTGCACTTTTTAGAATGAGTATTGGTGAGCATAGACATATAAAAATCAAGCCAACAGATTTGATTGTTCTTTCCTCTCGTGCTATACCTGGAAATGAGGGAAGTATATCTGGAATGTTAAATCATCTTCAAAGAGCAGGGGCTAAGGTAGCATCTGAAAAAGATATACATGTTTCAGGTCATGCTTCGATTGAAGAGCAAAAGCTTATGCTTCGCCTTGTTAATCCTAAATTCTTTTTACCTGTTCATGGTGAGTATAATCATGTGGCAAAACATAAAGAAACAGCGATGATGTGTGGTGTTCCTGAGAGAAATATTATTCTTATGACAGATGGTGAGCAGATAGAGATAGCACCTAAGTTTATGAGAAAAGTTAAAACTGTAAAAACTGGTAAAACTTATATAGATAATCAAAATAACCATCAAATAGAAGATGATATAGTAATAGATAGACAAAAACTTGCATCTGATGGTATTGTGATGATTGTAGCCCAAGTTGATGCTCAACATTCAAAAATGATTATGAAACCAAAAGTTACAACATTTGGTATAGTTGCAGATAGACAAGATAAAGTGTTTGCAAAAGAGATGGAAGATGTGTTAGAACATTTCTTACTTCACATGAAAGATGGTTTGATTGAAAATCCTAGAGCATTGGAAAATGATTTAAGACAGATAGTTCGTAAGCATATATACAGAAAGATGAAAAAATATCCTCTTATTGTTCCACATGTTTTAGTGTCATAGTAGAGTAAAGAGAGATTTAGATGGATAAAAATAAAGAATTTGAAGACGCAGTAAAAATTATGATGCGTTATGTTGATGAAGATCCAGGTCGAGAGGGGCTTTTAAAAACCCCTGAGCGTGTAAGAAAATCTTTTGAATTTATCTATGGTGGGTATAAACAAGACCCAGAGGAGATTTTGAAAAAAGCACTTTTTACAAGTTCAAATGATGAGATGGTTCTTATAAAAGATATAGAGTTTTACTCCACTTGTGAACATCATCTTTTACCTATTATTGGGCGTGTACATGTTGCTTATATACCAAATGGTAAGGTTGTCGGACTTTCAAAAATCCCTAGGGTTGTAAATGTTTTTGCTCGTCGTATGCAGATTCAAGAGCAGCTTACAGAGCAGATTGCAGATGCTATTATGGATACGATAGAGCCAAAAGGTGTGGCAGTTGTGGTGGCTGCTCGTCATATGTGTATGGAGATGAGGGGTGTTGAAAAAATTAACTCTATAACAACTTCATCAGCACTTCGCGGACTTTTTAAAAAAGATGAAAAAACAAGAGCCGAATTTTTCTCTTTGATAAATTCACCAACTGGAACCCGTTACTAACCCCACATGCCATTTGCTTCACTAAAAGATAAACTCTCATCTAAAAACTACTCAGTAGCTTTTGGTGAGGTTGTAAAAATCAATGCAACAGTTATAACTGCTAAAGGTCTAAAAGTCAGTATCAGTGATATGGTAAAAATCATTTCAAACGATACTGCTCAAGAGACAGTAGGAATGGTTACAGAGATAGATGGGGATACTTTTTATATAACTCCTTTTAGTTTTGTAGAGGGTTTTTGTTCTGGAGATAAAGTTTTTTTAGATTCTGCTGGACTAAATATTCCTGTTGGTTCATCTCTTCTTGGTCGTGTTGTTGACCCTTTTATGCGACCTATTGATGGTAAAGGAAGTATAAGTAGTTCAAAATTATCTCCAATTATAAAAGCACCTATTGCCGCCATGAAAAGGGGGATGATTGATGAAATTTTTAGTGTTGGTGTTAAAAGTATAGATGGTTTATTGACATGTGGAAAAGGGCAAAAACTTGGTATATTTGCAGGGAGTGGTGTTGGAAAATCTACTCTTATGGGAATGATAGTAAGGGGTTCTGTTGCACCCATAAAAGTTGTAGCACTTATTGGTGAGAGGGGTAGGGAAGTCCCTGAATTTATAGAAAAAAATCTTGGTGGAAACCTTGAAAATACTGTGATTATAGTTGCAACTTCAGATGACTCCCCTTTGATGAGAAAATATGGAGCTTTTGCGGCCATGAGTGTGGCTGAACATTTTAAAGATAAAGGTCTTGATGTATTGTTTATTATGGATTCAGTTACTAGGTTTGCTATGGCTCAAAGGGAGATTGGACTAGCCCTTGGTGAGCCACCAACTTCAAAAGGCTATCCACCATCATCTTTAACGCTTTTACCACAACTTATGGAAAGAGCTGGGAAAGAGGAGGGTAAAGGCAGTATAACGGCTTTTTTTACAGTTCTTATAGAGGGTGATGATATGAGCGATCCTATTGCTGATCAGTCCCGTTCTATTTTAGATGGACATATAGTTCTTTCTCGTGAACTTACAGATTTTGGTATCTATCCTCCTGTGCATATTTTGAACTCAGCTTCAAGGGTTATGAGTGATATAGTTTCTAAAGAGCATTTATCGGCTGTATTAAAATTTAGGAGATTTTACACACTTTTAAAAGAGAATGAGGTTTTAATCCGTATAGGTGCATACACAAAAGGTTCAGACCCAGAGCTTGATGAAGCCATATCTAAAAAAGAGCAGATGCAAAACTTTTTATCTCAAAATGCAGATAAACAAAGTAATTATAAAGATACTGTGGACACACTTATTAGTCTTATGGAAATTTCTGAAGTTATTGAGTAACTATTTTTGAGTAAATCCAACTGTCTCTAGTTGGTTTTGTTTGCTCATCATAAGTGATTGCCAATTTTGTAGAGAAATTTGTTTCATATTGTTTCATAATTGAACTTATCTCCTTATCTTTAGCAAAAATATCTATGTATGAATATATAATGTTTTCTGCTTCTTGTTTTTTGTTATCTTTTATGAGTATTTGGATCTTTGCACGAAAACCTAGTCTTAAAATATCACCGATTTTCCCTCTTCTTGTGCTTAGTGTTATGAGTTCACCAAGTGTAGTTTGGATTTTTTTTATATCACCTTCAAGGGCATATTCTTCACATTTATGCATCAGTTTTGACCAGTGTTTTTGTAGAAGCTGACCTAACTCTGTGGAGTTAAGATGTTTATGTATATCTAGTAGTTCGTAGCAGGATTTAAAGTTGTTATTTTCATAGGCATTTTGAAGGATTTGTATATCTTTGGAATTTGCATATAGTTGTAAAACCTCCTCTTTTAATTCAGCCATATTTTCAATTTTGGATAGATATTTTTTTGCTTTAGCTATTTTTGCTTTTTTTATATAGGATTTTGCTTTTTGTAGATACTCCTGAGCCTCTTTAATTAGAGTTTTATATGTTGGTATTTGTGTAAAAAGTTTATTCTTTAGAGCTAGTTTATTGAGTGTTTTATAATCTTTTTTCTCTATCGCTTTTAGAAATTGCAGGAATTCTTTGTTTTGTTTTAAAATTAGCTGTATGCTTTGTCTTTTTGAGAGAATTGTCATATATTGACTTAAGCATAATTTTGCATTTTCCTCTTTGTTAAGCAATATCTGTCGTTGAGCATTTTTAAAGGCTTCTTTCCAAGCTTTTTCCATCCTTTTGTATTGCCAAGTATATTGTAAAGCAGGGTATTTAGTTGCCATTGCATAAGCTAAGATTAGTTTTTGTTCTGAGAAGTGTGATTGAAATTTTGGATAGTTTTCAAATGCTATAAATAGATTTTTAATCTCATCTTTTTTTTGTTTTGTATGTTTAAACATCTCTGTAAGTTGAAGAGCCAACTCTTTATTATGATGAATAAGTGCATCAACTGCTTTTAAATAAATCTCTTGATACTTTTTTTCAAGTTCCTGATGTTGTTTAGAATCTTTTAGCATTGGTTCTTTTTCTATCAGTTCGTAGGCTTTATCTAAGGAATTATGGAGTATAAGAGAGTTTAGTTTCTCTACATTTGGAAGTTCTATTTTTATGATTTGAGTTTTATCAAAAGCGATTATAAGTGTTTCTTTATTGATAATTGTAACTTTATCTATATCTGCTCCTAATTCTATATAATTTGCATCTATAAGTTTAAAATTTTTAATATCAAAAATAGCTATATTTTTTTGTGAAGTAACCATGATATAGTTTGGATTTGGCATTATTAGTATTTGTTGTATTTTTCTAAAAGGGCTATTTAGTCTTTTGTATGAATGAATATTTGTTAATGAAATTATGTCTATATCTCCATCAATATTTCCACTTATAAGTGTATTGTTGTTTAAAAAACATAGAGCATCTATTTTAGATTTTGTATGTGTTATTACATTTATATCTGCTTCAGATAGTAGGTCTGTTACAAAGATAGCACCGCCATATCCACTACATGCTAATTGAGTATCGTAAAATGCAAATGCACTAACATAATTTGTTTTGATTTTTGAATAGTTTATAGGTTTATCATATGGAAATGAACATAATCTTGATAATAAAAGAGAACCATTATATCTATACTGAAGCACTCTACCGTTTGAACTTCCTGCAATAATATAGTTTGAAGATGGGTCAAATGAGATAATCTCTATTTTTTCATTTTCAGTATCTATTCTTTTTAATAATCTTTTTGTTGGCATGTGGACTATGTATATGATTGTACTATTTGCAAATGCCAAGATTTCTGTATTTTTAGAAAAACATATAGCTGTTGTTTTTTCATTTAGGTATTCACTTACAAGATTGAGTTTTATGGTACAGTTTTTGTAAGAAAACAGTTTTATCCCATCTAGTTTGGTGGCATAAGCAACTAGGTTATGTTCTAGTGCAGTTAATTGTGTTATATCTGAACGAGTGCTTAAGCATTTACATATTTTTCGCATCTATACTCCGAGAAAAATATTATAAGTAAAAAAAGTAGTGTATAGGCTGAAACTGAGGTTAATAGGAAAGTTTTGAGTTATTTTCGCTTATAAAAAGCGAAAATAATAACTCAAAGATTGATTAGCAAGATGGAACATTTCCACTGTCACTACCAAATTCTTTGAAGAAGTCATGGTAATGTTTAAGATATTTGCTTTTAAGAGCTTTATCTTTTACTTTTGGACATACTTTTTTGATTTCAGCTTTAAGCCCATCACCTGAACCTAACTCATCCCACTCATCTTGAGTATGTTTACCAGCCATTTCAGCACCAGAAAAACCACACGCTTTTTTAAGCTTTTTACTATAAAGTTTTTGACCTTTAGCAACATCGGCATTAACAGTTGTTGCACCTAAAGCTAAAAGTAGTGTAGCACCTAATGCAATTTTAACAATTTTGTTCATTGTCTCTCCTTGAAATTTTGTATATTTTATCTTATAAAAAATAAAAGTATTATTTAATATAAAATTAGTTTATTATATTTATACTAAAAGTAACACTATAAATATTAAAACTCTTAGCTACTGCTAAGAGTTTTTTTAATGATGAGCTTCCTCATCAAGATCAAATGCTTTTTCAGCAACATAGTATAGTAAAAAACATACACCTAAAGCACCTACGGCAATAGCCCATTCAACTGAAGATGGAAAATATTCTATCCAAGTTGGAGCTAATTGATACTCTTTTGTTTTTAACATTTGCATCGGTGCCATTTGTGCAAAATGTACCATATCGTTTCTCATCAAAAAGATAGAGATTAAAGCTGGAATTGCTGCAAAGAACAGAGCTTTAATAGCTTTACCTTTACTAACTAAAATAATAACAAAAGGGATAGCCCATGCAAACAACATCTCTATCCAAAAAGAACTTGTTCCAATGATTTTCATCATTGTATCAGCTCTCTCTGGCATACCACCATAGATAGCTGTCATCATTCTCCACCATTCAAAGAACATAGTAACTACCAAAAGTAGTCCTAATATTTTTGCTAATTTAACTAATGTTACTTCAACTTCTTCTGGAAAGTTTAATTTATGTTTAAAACCATATATCATAAACATAAAGAATGCTCCTGCAACAATAGCAGTTAATAGGAAATATAAAGGGATAAAAGGTCCGTTTGCTATTGGTCTTGCAACTAAGTATGCAAATACAGAACCAAGTGTTGTAAATGCTGAAATATCAGCAATCAATCCACCAATCCCAAATCTAACAGCCCATTTATGATCGCCTCTAAGTGCAAATCCAAACTCAAGGATGATAAATGTTAAAACTAAACCATATAAAGTACCCATCCACCAGATTGCAGAAGTTGTACCAGGAGTTAAAATATTGTAAATCATCATTGTAACTGGGTGTCCAATTTCACTAAGAATAATAATGAAACCTGGTAGTAGTGTGATAATTGCCAACAGTGTTGTTCTCTTTCCAATATGATTAAACTCTTTTATGCCAAATACATGCCCAAATGAAGCTATAACACATAGTCCTGTACTGGTTCCAACAAAGAATATATATCCAGAGATTAATAATCCCCACGGATGTTCCCTTGTAACATTATATGCATGGTGTCCATGTATTAAATATTGAGTAAGCCCCCATACTAATAGAAGTAACAATCCTATAATCATGAAAGATACTAGTATATTTAAAGGAGTCTTTTTAAAACCCAACAGTGATTTTATAGAAAAATCTTCCTTGATAGGAACAATTTTATTAACTAATTCTCTTAAAGCCATTTTAACTCCTTTCTTATGTTAGGTAAAATAATTTTGGTTTAGTACCAAGGTGTGATTTAAGAGAGAAATGCTCTCTAGTTCTTAGTAGTTCACTAATTTCACTGTTTGGATCATCCAAATCACCAAAAATTCTTACTTTCGTAGGACAAGTATTTTGACATGCTGTTGTAGTTTCACCACGAGCCAATCTTGTATCTGAACAGAAAGTACATTTATCAACAGTCATTGTTCTATCATCAACATATCTTGCATCGTAAGGACAAGCATTCATACAGTAACTACATAAAATACATTGATCCGCATTTACTCTAACAACACCATTTTCATCATAGTATGTTGCATTTGTTGGACAAACTTCTTGACAAGGAGCATTGTCACAATGTTGACACTGACTTGGCATAAACGCAGCATGAGATATATCTAAGTTTGGCCATACCCCACTCATCTCATTTTGTCCTACCCAGATTCTGTGCTTATCAGCACCGAGTAAAACACCATTTTCCTCTTTACAAGCTACTTCACAAGCTTTGCAGTTGATACAATTTTTGTAATCAAGTGCCATTCCATATCTAGCCATAAATTACACCTTTCTTATTTCTACATTTGTTTCATGTAATGATGCAGAGCCATACACATTTTCTACAATATCTTCAATTACTGCATTGTCATTACCACCATTTTTGTATGCCCAAGTAAGTGCTTCACTCTCTTCACCAAATCCGTGAACAAAAAATACCTGTTCTGGACCGATTTTTTCAGTAGGATAGGCTTTAATAGTTATTTTACCTGTTCTACTTGAAACCTCTACTGTATCACCAAATTTAATACCTCTTTTTTCTGCTATTCTTTTATTTATCCATATATAATTTTCAAAAATAAGATCATGAAGCATCGCATTGTTAGCTGTACCACTTTGAGTAAATTGTGCATGACGACCAGTAAGCATTCTAAATTTGCCATCTGGCACAGTATAGTTATACTCATCCCTCCATACAGGCATAGGGTCGGTTCCTTTTTTTGCAAGATTGGGAATATTACATTCAATTTTTCCACTTGGTGTTTTCGGTTTACCACCACGAACACTATAAGCTTTTTTATTTTCAGGGTAATATTGGAATTTATTTGCTCCAAGTTGTTTAAAGTCTGTTCCCATATCTGGATAGAATACACCATGTTTATGTAGATGATGAGCTGCTTCTTCACCATAAACTGAAGCTACCATATGATGGTTTATCTCTTCTTGAGAGTTTTTAAATGGTATTCTCATATCAAATTCTGCAAAAGTTTCCTCTTCACCATCTTCTTCGATAGCCTCTTGAGCATCTTCATCATATTTTTTAGTGATTTCCCATAAAGGTTTAGTAATTTCGTTAGTTAAACCTCTCATAATATCGATAACTGGTTTTGTATCAAACATAGGGTCAATAACCTTGTTTCTTTGAGCGATTGATGGTTCAACTCCACCAAAAGTTTTCACAGGGTCAGTTCTTTCTAGGTATGTACACTCAGGAAGTACAACATCAGCATACATTACTGTATCAGATGGCATTGTATCAATAGCTACAACCAGTTCCATTTTTTTAAGCATTTGAGCTGTTTTTGTAGGATTTGGCATATTTAACATAGGATTGTGTTTATATATGAACATACCTCTTACTTTATAATCTTGCTTATTATCTACAAAATCATTTCTCCAATTTACCCAAGAACTTCCAAGGCTAGACTCTGCTTGTGCATACATTGGTTCGATTACTTCATGCGCACCAAGTTTTAACTTTTTACCAAATACAAGACCACCTTTAGTGTCTATACCACCGCCAAGTGCTTGAAAAATTGCCATTGCACGACGAAGTTGAAAATCATTGTTAGAGAATGTACTTCTTCTACCTGGATAATATACAGCTTTTGGAGCATGAGCCATAAACTCTCTTGCCATTTCGTATATCTCTTTTGCTTTTATGCCTGTAATCTTTTCAGCCCATTGAGGAGTGTATTTATTTGTAAGTACGCTATTTTTATACTCTTCAAAACCATTAAAATACTTAGCAACATATTTTTTATCATACAAATCTTCTGTAAGTACAACATGTGTAAGAGCAAGAACAAGTGCAAGGTCAGTACCAGGTTTAATAGCTAACCATTTATCAGATTTTGCAGCTGTATGAGTAAATCTAGGATCTATACAAATAAGTTTTGCACCACGACCTTTTGTTCTCTTAAATCCATCCATAGTATCAGGAGTTACGATAGCTTCAGCTCTGTTTGCACCAGCCATAATAATATATTCTGCATTTTCTAAATCAGCAGGAGCATAAGCACCTATAGTTACACCATAGCCCGAAACAACAGTTTGCAAACACAATGTTGCATGATTTAACCAGTTTGCAGAACCAAATGCTCCATAAAAAGTTTTGAAAGTATGTTCTGCCATACCTTCACCAGCACAAAATAAAAATGAAGAACGATTATCTTTTTCTTCATCAAGGATTTTTGCCATCCCTGGAAATTTATCTGTTCCGTTCAATATTGCTTTGTAAGCTTCATCCCAAGTAACTCTTTTGAATTTACCCTCACCTTTTTCACCAACTCTAATCATTGGATATTTAAGACGGTCTGGATCATAAAGTGCTTGAAGACCGGCATTTCCTCTTGCACATAACATGTTTCTGCTTTTTGGAAAAGCTGGATTTGGATTTAGTTTTGTAACAACTCCATCCTCAATTCTTGCAAGTGCAGCACACTTGTTAACACACATTTCACAAAGTGTTGCTACCTCTACTGCTTCTCCTGTACTCGTTTTTGTTGTAATTGAACTTGGTGCATGACCTTTTGTCGCACCATGACTTGAACCATGTTCGTTAGATAAAAGATTTGTAGCCACTGTTGCACCGACAACACTCATAGCTACAGTTCCTTGAAGAAATTTTCTTCTTGAAATTTCTACTTCCATAAACATTACCCCTTTCGCATAATTTTCTAAAATAACCTTTCTTCAGTTTAACTGATACTGATGAAAGAATTATAGATTTAAGCATTGTAGTTTAATTTATCTTATAATCAACTTTAATTAATATTTAATTTAAGTATAAGAAAAAACTATATGATAATACTAGGTTATAATATAAATTAATTTTGCTAATAGTGTTGTTTTTTGAGGAAGTCTAATAATGGTTTATGGTTAAGTTTGTTAATCTATTGTTAATCATTTTTAATTTAGCTTAGGAGTTATAATGTCTATACAAAGAAGAGATATTTTAAAACTTCCGTTTTTAATGCTTGGTGCTACTATGATAGATGGCGTGGCAAAAGATGTAGAAGATAGTGTAAGTTTAAAGAAAAAGATAAAAGTTGTCATTGTCGGTGGTGGTTTTGGTGGATTGACTTTTGCTAAAAAATTTAAAATTTTACAAAAAGATGTAGAAGTGACTGTTATAGATAAAAATGAGATTTTTATGACAGGTCCTATGTTTAATCTTCTGATAGGTGAAGTTGAAAATATTAGTTTTAACACCATTATACACGATAGAATAAAACCTGCTTTGAAATATAATTATAATTTATTGCATGCAGAAGTTTATGATATTAACAGAGTTATAAAAAAAGTTCATACAACTAAAGGTGTAGTTGATTATGATTATCTTATCTTATCTCCGGGTATCGCTTATGATTATGAAAAGCAGTTTTCATCTTGGGATAAAACTAAAATTTTAAGAGCTAAGATGGAAGCTCCTTCGGCATTGATTCCAGGAAGTGAATTTGTAACACTTATGGAAAATCTTAAAAATTTAAAGGGGGGAGATATTGTCTTAAGTGTTCCTCTTGGTGATTACAGATGTCCACCTGCTCCTTATGAAAGGGCATGTATGTTTGCTCAATATATACGAAATCATAAATTAAAATCAAAAGTGATAGTGATAGATAACTACTCAAGACCAGTTTCAAAAACAGAAGCATTTGAGGAGGCTTTTAGGGATGTATATCCAGATATTATTGATTATCGTGGAGATTGTACCATAGAAGATGTTGATTTTGATGCTAAAAAAGTTATCTATTCTTATTGGGGAAAGGGTAGCAGTGATGATGGTGATACGAAAGAGGTTAAGTATGAGTTGTTAAATCTTATCGCCAACAATAAAGCAAGTGAAGTTATAAAGATGGCAAAAATCAAAACACTTGGTTGGGGATCTGCAAAACTTAAAGCTCCAACTTATCAATCTGTAACAGATGAAGATATATATGTGATAGGGGATTGTGTAGGCTATGCTTTTCCTGAGAGTGCTCAGATGGCAAACTCTATGGCTTCCATTTGTGCTAAACATCTTTCACAAAGGATAAATAAAGAGAAAATAACATCAGACATGCCAGGAAATATTTGTATATCTATGATAGATACAAATCCAGATGAAGCTGTAAGTGACTCACACAATATCGATTTTAATGGTAAAAAATTTAATGTTGTTAGATATATGCCTTATGATAAGGATACACACAAATATAGAAGTAATGCACTCGCTCAAACACTTTTTGCGTGGTATGGCGGTATTATGAGTAATATTTTGGATTAAAGAGAGGAGGTACGACTAAAGTCGTACCTCCTAGTAGTTTTTAGTATCTGTATCTGAAATAAACACGGATGTCTTGAGCAGTATCTATTGCATTTGGATTGTCAGATATTTTTACAGGTGTTCCAAAGTCACCCATAAAACCTTGAGAACCAGTATAATCATAATCTAAATAAGTATATCTAACTTGCATAGTGAACATTTTATCAATAATAGGTTGTGTCCAATAAGCCTCATAAGCGTTACCACGAACAGCTAGTTTTGAACCTATCATGGTATCTTCACCATAAGTGAATGGTCTCCAATATTGTGAACCATGGTTATATTCCATACCAAATTTACCACCAGTTAAGTTTGGTGTTTGAAGACCTACATAGATAGAATCTCCACTCTCTCTTTTTGTTGAACCCATCATAGCTTGGTTGCTTTTTGGATCTGATTGACTCCATGCATAAGAGGCAAAGAAAGTTGTTTCATCTAAAAAGTCATTAATTTCATCACCAATACCTGCAATTTGGAAAGATAGAGCAGCCCCATCCATATCTCCATAAGTTTTCATTGTATCATCATCATGATCATATCTATTATTTTTATTTGCATCTTTCATGCCTAAAACATTTACAGCTTTATAGTATTTAGCAAAAGCAGTGTATTGACCATTATCATACATTTTAGCTATTACACCTATAAGATCCATGTTGCTTAAGCCACCATTATCATCATAATCAGGGCTTGTCATGTTAAATCTTGAACTTGCATTTGTTAAACCACGACCAAGACAAACTTTAAGGTAACTACCTTCAAGTAAATCATCTGTTTTCATAGTAACACTTGCACCATCAAATTCCATGTTAATAATATGACCAATAGGTGATTTTGCTTTATCATCATCTCTTAAGTTAACTAAGAAACCATTTGTAGCTGGACGACGACCAACACTTACAGTCCAGTCTCTACCAAAAGCACTTGGTGACCAGAACCAGTAAGCTTCTCTTACTCTTACTTTGTCATCTGTTGAGTTTTCATTTACAATCCAGTCAAAAGTATCAAATCCTTGACCTGTTCCCCTTTGCTTATAACTAGCACCAAAAGCTTTGTTAAATGCTAATTGACCTTTAAACATCATACTATCAGTTGGAGCATAGCCCATATTTAACCATAATCTCATAGAATAAATACCATTTGAGTAATTTTTATTTTTACTTTTGTACTCTATATTATCATAAGAAGTTCTAAAATCAACATCAAATTTTATGTTATCTTTATTAGCAAGTTTATTAACTGCTGAGATTTTCTTTTTGTTTTTGGTTTGACCTTTTTCTAGTTTAGCTATCTTTTTCTCAAGTGCAGATATTCTATCTGCATCTGATTTTGTA